>Ga0207421_10004738_pt1 | contig 15521 bp, 8 predicted proteins | sample SodLakKL_010_SED_4_FD_187542 | JGI IMG/M metagenome (GOLD analysis project Ga0207421, IMG submission 187542) | Alkaline sediment microbial communities from Lake Tanatar, Kulunda Steppe, Russia - 8KL_010_SED (SPAdes) (version 2) | ecosystem: Environmental > Aquatic > Non-marine Saline and...
CCGGACGGCGGTTCTGCCTGACCCGAAGACGAATCTCTCCTGCCGGACGGCGGTTCTGCCTGACCGGGCGCCGGACCTGCCTGGATGGATGATGGCACCGCCTGGCCGGACGCCGGCATCCTTGCCATAATGACCTGAAACAGCAGGAAGGAGACGGCAATACTCCCGGGGATCATCAGGAGTCCGTTGCGCAGCCCATGCCCTTCGGCTATGACGCCGATGATCCAGGGCACCAGCATGCCGCCAATGAGCGCCATCGCCAGCACTACGCTGAATGCCGTGCCGGAGAGTTTGGCGTACAAATCCCCGACGAACGCCAGGATCACCGGAAAGACTGCGGCAAAACCGATACCCGCCAGCATCATGCCTATGACACCTGTCGTCGTACTGCCGGACATAAGCATGATTGAAGAACCGGTGAAGGAGAGAAGGAAACTGAACCGCAGGATTGTGGCGGAAGGCACCCTCAGCAGCATGTAACCCAGCACGACCCGGGCCATCATAAGTGCGAACCAGAACAGCGACAGGAACAGCACCGCCCGGTTGGCATCCACTGCCAGTTCTTCCACGAAAAACGTGGCCGACCAGCCGCCCATGGACATTTCAAGTCCGCTCTGAAGCATGAGTATGATCCCGAAAAGCAGCAGCGTGCGGTCTTTGGCAAGGGCAAGCCCATCGGCAAGCGGGAATCCCTGGGCATGCTTTGGGCTGGGAAACCTGAGAAAAAGGAATAGCATAAACGGGAGGATGATCATGACACCCACACCGGAAATCAGGATTTCGTAGGAATAATGGTCGAGCATGCTTCCAAGCAGCAGCGGAACGCCGAACGCCCCGACCCCGAAGAACACACCAAGGTAAGTGAGCCGCGATCCCCGTTTACCCTCGCTGATGTCCGAGACCAGCGCATTGGTCCCGCCGTTGATCGCGCCGCCGGCAAATCCGGTGAAAAAAAGCGCCAGGCGCAGCATGTCCATGCCCGGTGCAAAGGCAATACCCTGGAATCCTGCAACGATCAACCCGGCACTTATGATGAGCAGCGCCTTGTAACCAAACCGGTCCACCAGCGGACCAAAAACCAGCGATCCCGCCAGCATTCCCAGACTGAGCAGCACGAAAAGTGAGCCGGCATCCGCCTTTCCGATACCGAATTTCAGGATGACAGACGGCAGGACCGAACCCAGCACGGCCATTACGATTCCAAAGATCAGCATGCCAAAGCATGCGGACATAAACACCAGTTTTTTATTGTAATGTGCCATTATTTCTTTTCTGTCTTTGTTATCTCATTGCTGCAAAATACTTTAAACTGCATTTTTTTACATTCTTTTTATATTCATGCCAATTTCTCCCCAAGCCCGAGCTTCCCGGCACCGATGAGACCGGCATCCCCGCCAAGTTGCGATTTTTCGAGACGGACCTGTTGCATGCTTATGGGCTGAGCCCATTTTTGTGCTTCGGCAGCGATGTCATCCAGGTAGTTTGCGGCCGGACCAAAGACACCGCCCCCGAATATGATTTTTTCCGGATTGAAGGTGCTCACCAGGTTGGCTACGGCCATGCCCCAGCAGCGGAGGGCATCTCCGATAACCCTGGCAGCGGCAGGGTCCCCGGCTTCCGAAGCCTCAAAAACATCCTGTGTGCTTATTTCACTCACCTTCTTCGATCGCAGCACGCTTTGCATCCCGGGCTCCATCTCAAGCAGATCACGCGCCGATTTCACAATTCCGGCACCCGATGCGTGATATTCAAAATATCCGCAGGATGCGTATTCCTCCCTGTAATCCGGATTCAGGCTCATCCATCCGACCGCCCCCGCTATATCGCCGTGACCGCGGATAACCCGCCCGTCGCAAAGCACCCCGGCACCGATACCTGTCCCGACCGCAAGAAAAATGGCATTCGAACAGCCACTTGCCGCACCCAGCCATGCCTCTCCGAGGATATAACAAGCGCGGTCGCTGTCAATGCGCACCCGGATTCCGTTATCCGCCACGGTCCGCGACACTTCATCCAGCAGCGGATAATCATCCCATCCCGGAATATTCGGTGCCCAGACCGTACCCCTCGCCGCACGGTAAATCCCCGGAACCGATATCCCGATACCGGTCACCTGTTCCCCGCCGAAAGTTGCGAAAGTTGCGTTGGAAGCGCCGGCATCTTTCCTGCACCGCCCGCCAGCCTGGGAACCGGCGTTACCGCCAGCCTGTCCGCCGCCGTCCATCAGCTCCGCTATCTCTTTCACGATGAGCGCTCCCACGTCACGGCCGCTCCTGCCGGCCAGAGGCGTGACCTTCCTGTCAAGTATCTCCCCCGACTCACGGAACACGGCCACCGCCAGCTTGGTCCCTCCCAGATCCACTCCAAATACCGCCATAATGAAAGCCCTGTTTGTAATTTGCCAATGTGGAAGAATGCGAATGCTTGAAAGAAAAAGCAGCAGCGCGAACACGAATACGGCACGGTGCTGACTGAAACCCGGGTACTGCCTTGAGGTCACGGAAACAGGTCCAGGTTCCTGCGCTTGCCGAATGCACTGATGTTGAGCGTCACGGCATAGGTTGACCGGGCCAGGGCGCCCCGCACCCGCGCCAGCGACGTGTAGTAGTCGAAGTAGGGGAAGGCCGAAATATCACCGACAATAAACTCATACCGGGAAACCGCCTCCTTCCACGTGTCAAAAGACTCCGTGACATCGACAAAAATATAGGGTTCATAGCCCTCCATATCCTCCCAGTTTTCAGCAAAGTAGACTCCCCGGATTCCACGGTGCCGCGGGTGCTCACTGTCGATTCCCTCCAGGGATGCCAGCAGAATGGCATCGGTGACGACAGCCCATGTTGTGCTGTGATCCCGGTGAATGCTGTTCTTCCAATGCGTGATAATGTGGGTGGGCCGGACCTGCCTGATGACGTCGTTCACATACATGCGGGCTTCCTCGCTGTCAGGGATTTCCGCATCGCGGTAGGGGCCGAAAAGCACCTCCGCACCCAGGATTTCCGCCGCCATTTCTGCTTCGCGGCGTTTCTGTTCGCCATACGCTTCCGGCGTCATGCCCGGATGGCCGCGCTCACCAAGCGTCAGGTGCAGCATCACAACCCGATCGCCGTTTGCGGCATGTTTGGCCAGCACCGCTCCGCAGGAAACCTCCATGTCCCCGGCATGTGCTCCGATGGCCAGGATCGTCCGGGGAGTATCCGCGCCCGATCTGCTCTCACTGAGTTCGCTGGCATATCCCTCCGCTCCTGCAAAAAGTACTCCCAGGGACACCATCACCATCCACCCAATTACCCATTCCTGTCTCATAATAACCTCGATATGATTTCAAAGCCGGTTGTTGTCACGCATACCCTTATCCTAATAATATCCGACTACCGCCTCACACCGCCAAATTAATCTGCGGCTATTCAAAATGCTACGTCTGAAAAAAATCTGTAACAATGCCGACGCTGCATTCTCCTCTTTTACATGGAATCGAGAACTATGCAATAATTAGTGAAAAGGTCATCTGCGAGAGCTGATGCCGCGAGGGTTACATGAGACCTGAAAAATTTGAACCAGTTGTAGATGCCCGTGACTTTTTTGAGAACTCAGGGACCGGAATAATCATTATTGAGGAAGACGGCGCCATTAGTCTGGCGAATGAAGAATTTGCGCGCAAATCCGGCTATTCACGTCATGAAATAGAGGGAAAGATCCGGTGGATGGAACTGGTCCACGAGGACGATGTTGACCGCATGACCAAGCTCCACCGGCTGCGCCGGAAAAAACCGGAGAACGTACACTCGAGTTACAATTTTCGCTTTAAAAAGAAAAGCGGCCTGTCGGGGGAGGCCATGCTTACGGTCATGCTAATTCCCGGAACCCGGAAAAGCATTGTTTCCCTGGTGGATATGACCGGACGTCGGATGGCGGAGGAAGCGTTGCGCTACCAGAGGTCACTTCAGCAGCTTCTGGTGGATCTGGCCAAGGGGTTCATCAACATCATCCCGGACAAGGTTGATGCGTATCTGGAGGAAATGCTGGCCTCGATCGGTTCCTTTACGAAAATGGACCGGATCTACATTTTCCTGCATGACCATGACCGCCAGACGACCAGCAACACCCACGAATGGTGTGCGGAGGGAATTGCTCCGGAAATAGATAATTTGCAGGACATTTCGTTCCGGTTGCTTGCGGACATCCTTAAAACCCACAGAAAAGGGAGTGTTTTTCACATCCCGGATGTCCTGGCCATGCCGGAAAGCGACAGCATGCGCCGTATCCTGGAGCCGCAGGGAATAAAGTCCGTTTTGTTGCTTCCGCTTCAGCATGAGGATACGGACCTTGGGTTCGTCGGCTTTGATTCGGTCAGGCAGATGCGGCTGTTCGCCGGGACGGAGATCGACCTGCTCAAGGTGGCGGCCGAGATCATCTCCAATGCGCTCATCCGCCAGCTGAAGGCCCGCACCATCCAGAAGAACCTGGATGAAAAAAACATTTTGCTGGCCGAGATCCACCACAGGGTCAAGAACAATATGGCCATTATATCCAGCCTGCTCACTCTGCAGTCCGATTTTTTCAGCACCGAAGAAGAGACCAAGGCGGTCCTGGAGGATATGCAGCAACGCATCAAATCCATGGCGCTGGTCCACGAGTTGGTCTATGAGCACGACAACCCTGCACATATCAATTTCGGCGAGCTTCTAAAAAAGCTGGTTTCGGGATTCGCCAAGGTGTACAACGACAAGGTGATCGATGTGGCGATCCAGGCCGATGATGTCATGCTGGACCTGAACCAGACGATTCCCTTCAGCTTGCTGGCCAATGAATTGCTCGTGAATGCCTGCAAACACGCCTTCAAGGACCGGAAACATGGCCTCATTGATGTGCTGTTTGAAAAAGGCACCGACCATATGCGGTTTCTCGTGAAGGATAACGGGGTGGGTCTGGACGACACCGACATGCTTGAAAACCCCAGGACGCTGGGTTACACCATTATCCGCACCCTGGTCATGCAGCTGGAAGGCAAGCTCGACATCCGGTCCGATGACGATGGATTCATTGCGGATGGGCGGTTCCCGCTGCAAGGATGATTTCAGCATGGAGGCCGCAGCCGGGCCTGCAGCTGCTCCGGGCCTGATGTGAATCCGTGTTATTTTGCAAGAAGCATTTGCCTGGTCTGAACGAATCCACCCGATTCAAGACGATACATATACACACAGCTGGATAATCCGCCGGCGTCAAATCGTAATAAACAATGCCTATTTGTCCACCCAGCTTTTTTTAGTATGTTCGCAGGCAATTTGTTCGACCTGTTCCTTAAGACGACCGGCTCACTGGTCCAAAAAACGATAAATCTCATACACCTTCTTGTGAATGCCCAAAAAGCGCTGCAGGTTATCTATGGTTTTGAGCTTGCTGCCGGGGTGGTAGAGCCGGATGATGACCAGATGGCGAAACAGTTCCCGGGCAATCCGGCCATAACCGATCCGGTCATAAATACGACCAAAAATCAGCTCCGGACCAATTACTTGTGCCCGGCTGTTGCCGAGCGAAGAAACATAACTTTCCACCAAAGCATCTTCCTCGCTGGCAAACAAGTCCATGGTTCCTTGCATGCGCGGTAGTTCTTGACGGGCTCGTTGGTGCAAATAAGTAATCTCTTCGTTGGTTCGCCCTGAACCAATGGTTTTAATCAGCCGATGCTTCCCACCCTGCTTGGCAATAATCTGAATGCTGACACTGCCGCTTCTATTTTTTTTTCCCGAATAAACATGCTCCAAAAAAAGGCATGCAGCACCCAAATAAAAAATTCAACTACCCAATATCAGCAACTTACATCAAGGAAAAATCCGCCTTGCAGTAAACAGGAAAGTCATATTATTATATTTAGAAAACTTATTAGCATTGATGTCCTTTATTACTATTTTTAATTAACGGACCTTTCATAGTGAGCGGGTAAAAAGTCACGGTTGTATCGGTGGGGGTAATGTGTCCGCCCGGTATAACATACGTGCAATGTGCCGGATTTCGGTAGTGCTTTTGCCTGACAACAGTCCAGTTCAGGAGAAACCACCATCATTCAACCAATATAATAATGGCGTTAAGTATGAAATTTTGTTACCCGTGTGCACAACTTTTTTTACTCGTATTTATCATAGCTTTAATACCGGCATCCGTCCAGTCCCAAGGGTGGGAAGGGGATTTTGGATTTGGAACTGATGGCCGGATCCATGTTTTGGCTGAAGGCCCGGACGGACAGTTGTTTGTCGGCGGGGACTTTGAACATGCGGGGATTCTGGAAGCTGAAAATATCGCACTCTGGACCGGAGAGGAGTGGCAGAATATCGGAGATCTCAATGGCAGTGTACATGCCTTATATATCCATGGGAGTACCCTTTATGTTGGTGGAAGTTTTACTGCAATCAATCCGGCCGCCGGCGAGGCCATTAATGCCCGGCGGATCGCCCGATATGATATCAACAGCGGACAATGGAGTGCCATGGGAGCAGGATTCGAGGGTATCAGTACCTCGAGAACCCTCACCATTGAAATGAACGAAAACGGAACACTCTACGCCGGTGGATGTTTTTCAAGGTCAGGGGACGAGAGGCTTAATGGAATTGCGGCCTGGGTTGGAAACGAATGGGTTCCGTTCACAGTGGGCACCGAAGATTTCGAGTTTGTCGGACTGGAGGGAGGTTGTGTCAGCGTGATCTATAACGATGAACTGACCGGCAGCCTGTTTCTCGGAGGCGGTTTTCGTAATGCCCGGATTTTTGACAGTAATTACGATCAATCAGATGGATACCGCAACATACCGGTCGGCGGCATCGTGCGCTGGTCAGACGGCAACTGGCATATGGTCGGCGGCGGCACCTGGCGGCGCGCCGGAACGGTGACCAATGTATCAACCGGTCTTATCAGAACGATCGCCCGTCACCCCGACTCGGGCCGGCTCTATATAGGCGGAAGCTTTGACCACCTTATTGAAGAGGAACTGATCGACCCATCCGATATCGACCAGAACAATGCCATGCACGCCACCAGTTTCGCGTACCGTGAAAACGGGGCCTGGCACGGTTTTGAAACCACCTCTTTAAGTACATCGAAAAATCCGCTGAGCGGTCAGGCCCGAGCCACTCTGAATCATATGTTCATAGATGGGGAACGCATTTTTATTTTTGGGGATGTCATTACTCTGGGTACACAGAATCAGGGCTCATTTACAACAGGCGGGGTAGCCATCTATAACGATGCTGATATGGAATACGAGCTGGATAGTGAAGGGTACAGCATTCTGGGTAACGGTGCATGGCACAGATCGGCAAGGACAGTACCGGGTTCCCGCCCCACCCGGGTTGGGCTCAAAGCGGGCGATAATATCTTCATAGCCGGCGAGTTCAATGCCTTTCACCGCGGAACCACAACCAGCACGCTGCTTGATATGGATAATATTACCCGCTGGGATGGCGAAACTTTTCATCAACTCGGTTTTGGTATTGACGGGGGGCGGGTCACGGCCCTGACCATGGCTGACGGATTGCTCTATTTGGGCGTTGCCGGCAACTTTCGGCGCGCCTACGTTGGATCGAAAACCTACGACGCCTCCCTGGCCATTGCCTACGATCCGGAAGCCCGCGATTTTGTCCCCCTTCAGGGTGGTATCTCCCGATCGGGTGTGGGCTCTCCCGGAGCGCTGATTCATACGATTATTGAGGATCCGGACACCGGCGACATCTATTTCGGCGGTAATTTCATATATGGCATCAACGAGGACGGGCTCACGGAAGCGACACGCAGCCTCATACGCTGGGACGGTTCCCGATGGCATGAGGTGGAGAACCTCTCCGGTGGAACCGCCTTGTGGGATCCGATGGTCAACGACCTGCATATCAAAAACGGCCAGCTCTATGTAGCCGGATATTTCTCCACCATCCCCAACCGGGGAGATCATCAGCGCAATCTGATGCAGCTTGACCTCACCAGCGGAGAGTCGGTCCCGATCGATTTCCCAGAGGAGTGGGGACTGGGCGGTCGCAATTTCATCTCCCTTGAAAGCGACGATGAGGATCTTTATATCACGGTTAATATCCACGATATCAGAGATAATGAAACGGGTACCCTGTTTCGAAAGAACCTGGAGTCGGGAGCGGTGGACCAGTTGAATGGCCGGCTTCGGGGCTTGGCGGCAAATAGCTCTAACGAGGTCATGATGCGGGACGGAGAGCTGCTGTATCTCGCCGGGGATTTCAGGGACTTCCGGCAATGGGATGAGGACGGCCAACTGATCCAACGGGATTTCCCTCCAAATGTGATGATTGTCCATCCCGAAACGGACACGTGGTTTTATCCACCCGAATCGGTGTTACCGCCCGGCAGCATAATCCGGGATATCTACAAATCCGGCAACACCATCTATTATGCCAATCAGGCCAGTGACGAGGACAGGGGAATCAGGCTGGATATCGGTACCGGTGAGGCCCATCCGGTCGGGGACGGTCTCGACAGCAATCCCTATTCATTTGCCCGTCAGGGGGATGATCTTTGGGTTGGCGGAGGGTTCAGCCGACGGCTGGCCCGGACGACGATCGTAGATTCAGAATCGGCCCCGGTAGCTATGGCGAAGCTGTCTGCGGTCAATGCGCTCACGCGCACCGGAGAACAGGAGACGATGTACCTCTATGTTGCCAATGTTGGGGATGCCGATCTGACCTGGGATGTGTCCGTCTCTTACACCGATGAGCACGGATTTGGCCTGCCTGATGGACTGGTGGTACCGGATTTTGATAACGGATCGGTAGATCCGGCAGCAGTGGGTATCATACCTCTTCAACTTGAGGGTGGATCAAATACAACCGGAATCTATCGGGTTGAGGTAGAAGTTACCACCAACGGAAGCGCAGAACCGTTCCTGCTGGAACTGGACGTGACTGTCAACCGTCTTTTTGCCGCTATGGACCCGTTTCCTGCAGCCGATACAGTGGATGCAGATGTGAATACCCCACTTCAATGGACTGTGGACGAAAATGCCGACGAGATCACCGTCTATTTTGGCACCAATCCCGAGCCAGGGACCGAGGAAATTATCTATCAAGGCGCGCCGATTGCAGCTCTGGACTCTACCTACTACAGTGGCCCACTGGAATGGTACACCGAATACTATTGGATGGTGACCAAATCAAACGAAATTTCAGAATCCCAAAGCCCGGTCTGGTCCTTCCGAACCATGGACAACCCGGTACACGGCACCTGGACCCAGGTGGATATCGAGGATTTTAACGGCCGGTTGGATAAAACCCATTTCATCACACCGCAAGCGGGATGGATTCTGAGCAGTTCGCAGATCTTCCGGACTACGGATGGAGGCGCGTCATTTAATGAGGTGGTTCCGGCTGACGAGGAGCCCGATTTTGAATGGCAAAGAGATTATCAGGAAATATTCTTTTCGGATGACCAGACCGGATGGATCATCAGCAGATATGAGGGGATCTTTCGAACGGATGACGGGGGGGAATCCTGGAACCGGATCGCTGACGGAACGGATCATACAATCAATTCCGTATGGTTTCATGGGCCGGATACCGGCTGGATGGCAGGAACAAACGGTGAAATCAGGCGAACCGGTGACAGCGGGCAGACCTGGGAGGTACTCGACTCGGGAACCGAATTCACGCTTCGCGAAATCCGCTTTGCCGACAGCCAGAGCGGCTGGGTAGTAGGGCATAACGGTACGATTCTCCGGACCACGGATGGCGGTAATACCTGGCAGGAGCAGAGCACCGACTCGGACCAGAATCTCAAGGGGCTTACCGTGCATGATGCACAAACTGCCTGGGCGGCTGGAGACGACGAAATCATTCTCTTTACCGATGACGGCGGGACAACCTGGTCGACCCAACATTTGGCTGAGGAGATAAGCTTCAGGACTCCGGAGCTCGAAAATATTTTTGCCATTGACCGGGATACGGTGTGGGCGGTTGGTGGGTACCGGCAGATTGCACTGACCATGTTCTCCACCGACGGCGGACTGACCTGGGCCCGTGTCCCCGCACCAGGGGGGTGGCTTATCGAGGACGCCCACTTCACCAGTACGCAAAGCGGATGGGCTGTCGGAGTGGAAGGTACTATCCTGCGTTATTCCGGTCCGGGAGCGGGCACCGATGAGGACAACGGTGAAGTGGATACCTCGGTCGATCCCCTGGCCGATATTCCGGCGGCTTTTTCACTGAACCAGAACTATCCGAACCCGTTCAACCCGACAACGCAAATTCGTTATGCGCTGCCGGAAGATGCTTCCGTGCAAATACGTGTCTACAATGTGCTTGGACAGCAGGTAATGTCACTGGTAAATGAGGTCCAGAGTGCGGGCCGGTATGAGGTGCAACTGGATGCGTCGAATCTTTCAAGCGGCATCTATATCTACCGTCTGCAGGCAGGACAATATGTGGAAACGCGGAAGATGATGCTGGTCAAATGAACCTAACTTTAAATAAGGACTGGTAAAGACAAAAGCCCTTGTTGTCCAATAACCTGGATAAACAAGGGCTTCAAGTACGCCCGGGAGGACTCGAACCCCCGGCCTTCTGATCCGAAGTCAGACGCTCTATCCAGCTGAGCTACGGGCGCATTTACTGCCATTACCTGGTGCCGAAGAAAAACTTTTTCCACAATCAGACAGGCGTGATAACGATAATGCAGAAAATATGGTATTTCACGGTCAGGCAAAAGAAGCGATTGCTCCAAAATTCCGCAATGATTCCAAGCCTAATCGATGAAGAACTGAAGCGCAACCGATGAAATGCTGCAAATGTTCCGGGGCAAGGGCAGGTCCGTTACCCGGTGAAAGAGCGAAGCATTTCTCCGGTGAAATGGCGGGGCCGGTCACCTGCGAAAAGACGGATCCGCTACCCGGCAAAAAGGCCCTCAATGCGTTTCTCTGACTTGAGCTGCTCGATGAAGTGCTGGGAAAGTGGTTTTTCGACATAGTCCAGCACCTGGCTGTAGGTCTTTGCCTTTTCCTTGTCAGCGCCATCCACCGATGAGGAGACCATCACAACCAGCATGTTGTCCTTATAGCTTCGGTTCTGCACTTCCTCAAGAAAATCCCATCCATCCATTACCGGCATGGTAATGTCAAGCAGCACAAGGAACACCGTCTGGTCGGACGATGTATGATCGTCCAGATACGAGATGCACTCATCCCCACCACGGAAACTTTTGAGATTCGACAGGTTCACCCCCGCTTTCTCGAAAAATCTCGTATGCAACAGGTTGAAAATCCTGTCATCATCCACTAATAATAGCTCTTTCCTCATAAACCAGGGTGATCACTCTCTGAAAAGTGGTCAGGCCGATGCTGAATTTCTGTCTGTAAATGAATACCTGTCCGCAATAATTATCCTCGAACCTGAAATATATCACGTTTTTTTGCGAAATCATCCAGATTTGTACGCCCGGGAGGACTCGAACCCCCAGCCTTTAGGACCGGAACCTAACGCTCTGTCCAGTTGAGCTACGGGCGCATCCGGTAAAGATTCAAAGATACGACTTTTCAGTGATTACTGTACAGGGGAAATATGCAACGCGGCACGCCATTTTGTGTCCGGACTTTTCCTTCTGCTGCATGGTTTTTTTTCTGTTGGATGGGCTTCTTTCTGCTGCATGGTTTCTTTCTGTTGGATGGGCTTCTTTCCCGTGCAACGTTTTATGTGTGGATGGCTCTTTTCCTTCATGACGGTTTCTTTTCTGCGGAATGGATAAATTTCTGCATGTTGGTTTCTTTGAGGCATGATAACGATCTTTGTGGCAATGGCCGGACAGCCCGGCCCCAGCCGGACATCCCTTTTATCCATCCCCCATGCCCCGTTTTGCCGATATCGCATTTCCGACCGCCGTGAGGCGCTCTTTCACCTATCGGATACCCGATGAGGCGGCAGGCCGGATACCTGACGAAGCGGCAGGCCGGATACCTGACGAAGCGGCAGGCCGGATACCTGACGAAGCGGCAGGCCGGATACCTGACGAAGCGGCAGGCCGGACACCTGACGAAGCGGCAGGCCGGACACCCAGTCAGAAGACCGGCGACGACGGCGCACGTGTTTCCATACGGCCTGGCATGCGCGTCTGGGTGCCCCTGAAAAACCAGATGGCCATCGGCATGGTGGTGCGGGTCCACGATGAACAGCCCGATTTTGAAACCAGGGACATTGTCCGGGCCCTGGATCCCGAACCCGTCCTTTCCGAGGAACTGCTCCGCCTCACCGACTGGGTCCACCGTTTCTACTATTCCAGCATCGGAGAAGCCATCCAGGCAGCCCTGCCGGCCGGCATGAATTTCATGGCCGAACCGTATGTCCGGATCACCCATGATGGCAACGATATTTCGTTGCGAGGCATCGAGGGCGACGTATTCCGGTTTTTGACAGAGCGCAAAGCAGAGCATGAAAAGGGCACCGATATTTCGTTAAAAGAGGTGGCGCGAGCCTGGCAGACAAAAGGTGAACGGGCGCTCTACCGCCTTGTTAAAAAAGGTCTTGTCGAAATCTGGCAGATTCCCCGGATACGGATGCAGCCCCGGATGGAGACGTTGTGGGAGTGGCGGGAAGATGTGCGCGAACAGCTGGCATCGAAGGGTGTGGATGCGGTAATTGCCAGGCATTTCCCGGGCACGTCCGGCGGCCGGGAGCCCAAATGGATCATCGGCCTGCGGCTGCTTTCAGCGCTCCCGATCCCATCCACCCGTCAGCACATCCTTGACCAGCCGGAGATTACGGCCTATGTCTGGAACCGGATCCGGGAAAGCGGACTGGTGACATCCCGCGAGGTGCCTGCCGGACAGGTACGGTCGGTGCTGCCTTATGAGCCGGACGGCATCAGCGTCCTTAATGACGAGCAGGAGAAGATCTTCGGGCCGGTGCATGAAGCCATATCCAGCCGTACGTTCCGCCGGTTCCTGCTTTACGGTATCACAGGCAGCGGCAAGACCGAAATCTACATCCACGCACTTCGGGAAACGCTGCGACAGGGGCGCGACGGGCTCATCCTGGTACCGGAAATTGCCCTCACCCCGCAGACCGTCCGTCGGTTTCACCTGGTGTTCGGCGATCAGATTGCCGTGATTCACAGCCGCCTCAGTGACCGGGAGCGCTACGATGCGTGGTCGGCGCTCCAGAAGGGCGAGAAAAGAATTGCGATCGGCGCGCGATCCGCGGTGTTCGCTCCGCTCAGGAACCTCGGCCTGGTCATCATCGACGAGGAACACGACCCCTCCTACAAGCAGGAAGATCCGGCCCCGCGCTATCATGCCCGCGAGACGGCCATTATGCGGGCGTGGATCAACAATGCGGTGATCCTGACCGGTTCGGCAACTCCCAGCCTGCCCAGCCTGCAGGCGTCGGCATCCGGCAAATGCACGATGTTGCGGCTCGATAACCGCCATGCCGAAGCGGAACTGCCGGAGGTGCGGATACTGGACCTCAAGCAGTACCGTTCCGCGATGCGCGGACCGCTTGCCGTCCCCCTCTTTCTTGCCGTAGAGGAGGCGCTCGGGAAAAACGAGCAGGTGATCCTGCTCCACAACCGCCGCGGCTTTGCCACCTTCATCCAGTGCGAGGACTGCGGCGAGATCGTGGAGTGTCCGCACTGCTCGGTTTCGCTCACCTACCACAAGGCCAAGCGCCACTTGCGCTGCCATTACTGCGGCTACAGCCGGCTGATGCCCAAACAGTGTCCCGCCTGCGACAGTGAAGCGATCGGGGAGCTGGGCATGGGCACGCAAAAGGTGGAGGATGAACTGGTCGCGCTCTTCCCGAATGCACGGATTGCACGTATGGATCAGGATACGACCTCGGGGAAACACGCCCATGACCGCATCCTGCAGCGGTTTTCCAGGGGGGATGCGGACATTCTGATGGGCACGCAGATCGTGGCCAAAGGCCTGGATTTTCCCAATGTGACGGTTGTGGGTGTCGTCAACTCCGACACCGAACTGGCGTTTCCGTCGTACCGCTCATCGGAGCGGATGTACCAGCTGCTGAGCCAGGTTGCCGGGCGGTCGGGACGCGGGTCGAAGCCCGGCATGGTTTTCCTGCAAACGCTCATGCCGGAGCACGTAGCCCTGCAGTTTGCACAAAAGCACGACTTCCCCGGATTTGCCCGACAGGAGATGAAAAGCCGGAAAAACCTGTTCTATCCACCCTATTCCCGGCTGGTCAAGATTTTTTTCCGGTCAACCGATGCGCAGCTGGCCGGGGATGTGGCCGAGGTGTTCACCGGAATCGTCACTCGGCTGCTGCCCGGCGACCGCGTTATGGGTCCGTCCCCATCCACCATAACCCGCATGAAAAACATCTACTCGTGGGAGTCGCATCTCAAGATCGATCCCGGCAAAGGCGGCGGATATATCGAACGCCTTTTTGATACGGCATTTGCGCATTTTGAGGAGGCGAAACCGCCGTCGGCCGGCAAGGTGCGGATCACGGTCAATGTGGATACCATGCACTGAGCAGTACGAGGAGCAGAAGGGTCAAAATAGCAACGGGCAGCATCAGAGCCCTGGGACATCAGGTCCATTTGACACCAGTACCGGAAAGGGGCAAACGGGATCGCGGTTGCATTCCGATTATAAAAAGCGCGGATTTATTAGTAATATTGCTCTTTGCAGTTCGATTGATCACAAGCAGAAATAGATGCAGCAGTAACGGATGTCACAGCTCAAAGACATGGAAATTAACGGCCAGCGCTTCGGCGCGGTCGTGGAGGCGATCCTTTTCGCGTCGGACAAACCGCTGACGGCCCATGAAATCGCATCGGTAATCACCAGTACCGAGCTGGCGCCGCCTATCGCCGAGGATGATGTCGCCGACGTCATCAATGAGCTGAACGCCGAACTTGAAGAGCAGGGAAGAGCGTTTACGATACAGGTTGTAGCCGGGGGCTATATCTTTGCAACGCAACCTAAATACCACAGCTGGCTTGAATATTTCCAGCATCAGAATGCCAAGCGGAAGCTCTCTCCTTCAGCGGTCGAAACCCTGGCTATAGTGGCGTACCGTCAGCCGATAACCAAGCCGGAAGTGGATCACATTCGCGGGGTGGACTCCGGCTACATCCTGCGCCAGCTGCTCGAAAAAGATTTGATTGAAGTGGCCGGACGCTATGAGGGCCCGGGCCGGGCCCTGCTCTACCGCACCACACCTGTCTTTTTGCAGCATTTCGGCATCAACAGCATTGACGAACTGCCCAAACCCCGCGAGATCGAGGAGATTCTCCGGGATGATGATATGGCCGAACACCGGCAGCTAATGCTTGAACTCAAATCCGAGTTGCGGCCACCGATGGCTGAAACCGGCGGGATGGCGCTCCCGAGAGAACCTGCGGGTTCCGGCGAAACCGAACAGCCGGATAAACCGATAGCGGATGACCAAAAAACGGAACCTCTGAATTCAGACGATTCGGAACCGGGTGAGGCAGAGCCGGGTCAAACAGAGCCACCAGAAGACGCGGCGCCGGGAGAGGCAGAATCGCGGGAGGCAGAA
>Ga0207421_10004742_pt1 | contig 15512 bp, 14 predicted proteins | sample SodLakKL_010_SED_4_FD_187542 | JGI IMG/M metagenome (GOLD analysis project Ga0207421, IMG submission 187542) | Alkaline sediment microbial communities from Lake Tanatar, Kulunda Steppe, Russia - 8KL_010_SED (SPAdes) (version 2) | ecosystem: Environmental > Aquatic > Non-marine Saline and...
CTTGAAGTCGATATTCTCGGCAACGAGGTGTTTAATTTCTTATTAATGTGCCGCGGTTTGTTCCCGAAGATGCTGGGGGTGCACATCGCAAACCACCCGAACCTTTCTGCGGTTTCGCAGACGGAACAAGATGACACCCTGTATGTCTGCACCGCGTCATTACAGTACAGCATGCAGTATAAATGGTTGGTGCTGCCTCCGCAGGAATTATTGAAGGGGATTGATTTCTATATAAACGATATTTTCACCTTTGAGCTTAACCACCCAGAAAGCAACGAACACGAATAATAGGAGTATATTTACATCATGTCTTATCAAAAACCACTCGTTATGGTGTTTCAGGAGTATGCACAGGTTAGCGTTCCGACTCAGGCCGCAACCCTTTATCCGTGCATTGTGGGTCCTTGCTACCATATCATCGATGCGGAAAACGATACTGAGCTGTCTTCTGTCGGTGAGTATACGGTTGCCGGAATCGAGGATGAACTGTTCCCCAACAACGAACCAGGGGCTGAGATCGATGAGGACTCTGTTACGTTTCTTATCACAAGCCCCATTGTTCAGCTGAATGATTCGGCTATACCAATCGATAGCGCAGATGACAACGTCATCACTTTTTTAGAAACGGATTTTCCTGAAGATGTCGAAACCGGCGACATTGTGCGGTTCACAACCGATATCGACGGGGATTTCATCGTTATCGGGAAAAACGCGGAAGAGTTCTCGCTGATTCTCAACAAGACGCCGTCTGTCGGGGAGACTCCACCGGATATCGATCTGTTCCGTGAACTAAGTGATTTCGAAGTTACGGACGAAGATGACGCTGTGACTGTCGATGCTTCTGCCGGAACGTTTACGATTATAGCATTGGAAACGAATGTCAACGGCAATGACAAACTGGTATCGACTGCGGGTGTCCGGGTGTCTTACCGGGCGCTGCGCACGGATCTTACCACGATCAACACCATCTATTCGGTTAATGAGGCCAAAGGCGTCCTGGGCAAAATTGATACCCATGACAATCCCCTGGGCCTGGGTGTGGCCACCGCGCTTGCCAATACAACCGTAGGGGTAAAGTGCATCGGCGTGGCATCCGACGACAATGCAGGTTTTACCGGCGCGCTCGACAGGCTCGAAACGTATGACGATGTGTACGCCATCGCCGTATTGAGTCAGGAAGCGGCGATTCTCAATATGTTCAGCAGCCATGCCCAACAGATGAGCCAGCCGGAACAGGGTAACTGGCGGGTTGCGATTGGGAGTGTGGATCTTCCGGAGGTCAAGGATCTTGAAAGCGGAAACGGGGAAACCCGGGAAGACGGTGAAGGAGACCTTATCCTTCTTGCGGACTCTGATGCGGAATTCATGACGAACGATGTCACTCCCGGGGATACCCTGATCATGTCCGAAGGCGGTGAGACCTATGAGTACACAGTTGCAGCGGTGTTGTCGGAAGACCTCCTCTCAATTGACCCGTCTTCTCCGTTTGACAACACCACCTTTACGGACGGCTCCGCATATGACTACGAGATCGTGCGTGAGTTGACCCGGACACAGCAGGCCCAGGAAGTAAAATCGATTTCCGAGTCGTTTGGCTCGTCCAGATGCATTCATACCTGGCCGAACCGCTTGGAAATCGACAGTCAAGATGTTCCCGGGTATTACCTCAGTTGCGCTGTGGCCGGCGCGGCCGGTGGTCTTCCGTCCCAGCACGGGTTCACCCGGCTTTCGATCAGCGGTGTCAATCGGCTCTTCAACTCTAATGATTATTTCAATCAGGATCAACTGAACATTATTGCCTCGGGTGGAACGTTTATCTTTACCCAGGAAAATCCCCAGGCGGCGCCTGTAATCAGGCACCAGCTGACTACCGACATGTCCACCATCGAGATGTCTGAGTTTTCCTTTGTGAAAAACTTTGATTATGTCGCGATGCTCTGCAAAGAGGTTCTGGACAATTTCCTCGGACAGTACAATATTACGCCGCCGACGCTTGCTGCGCTTGAAACGGTAGTCCGCGGTGTCCTGGAAACGTTGAAGCTGGCTTCGCAGCCGAAGATTGGCGCTCCGGTACTCGGGTATGATGTGACCAAGGTAAAACAGCTTGATGATGTCCGGGATCGGGTTGAGATGTATGTTGAAGTAGATTTCCCGTACCCCCTCAACACGGTAGGGCTGCACATTATCAGTCGATAAGGCACAAGGCGTCCGGGCTTACCGGGCGCCTTTCTCATAAATGCTTGTAATATAAGGATAAAGAATTATGGGTTATAACATAGTGACAGATCCGCCTCTTTCTACTCCGACCAAAACGGATATCGCAGGCTGGATTCAGAATTACAAAGAACAGTTCATTGAGCAAAACCACGACCATACGATGTTGTCACTGGTTTCCCCGGATGATTCTCTGGTCGTGATAGGTTCTCCCCGACTGTCCAATAGCGACGAGTTCTACGTTATCGGGCTGGTAAACTCGATTCAGTACAGCGAATCCGCCAATGTTCAGCCGATGAAGGCCATCGGGTCAAGACGTCATATTTTTGCCCGTACAAATTCTCCGGTTCAGGGCAGTATATCCAGAATGATGATTCTGGGTGGCAACTTGTACCGGGCATTGTACGCCATGACAAAGTTGTCCGATCCGCTGGCGGACAGAAACGCCAAGTTTGCGGTAGGCGCCAATGGCGAAGACTCCTCCTGGTACACGAACCTTGAAGAGGACCTTTTCAGGATTCCCATCGGCCTGGGAATTATCTACAATTCCCCTGCGACAATCGCTGAAGGCTCCGCTACTTCCGTAGGTGCGGAGTTCATCGAAGTTTGTTCGCTGGTAAACCGTTCAGTCTCCAAACAATCAGGACAGGCGATTGTAATGGAGCAGGTAAGCTTTATGGCGGACCGGGTTGTACCATGGGACGCTTACGCCGGCCCTGATTTTGAGGGCGGCAGTTACGCCAACCTGACGGGGAGTATGGTTGGATAATGCTTCATCGAAAACAGTAAAGCAGGAAAGCCGGGCAAAATTTATTGCCCGGCTTTTTTATTTAATTTATAGCGAAACTGCACCCATATTTTTACATGAAAGATATATTCCCTAAACCTTCACACGGTGCTGCCATAAATGAGTTTGCCACGGTGGTGGATATCAACCCCGCGGCTTTTTCTGCGGATGTGGTTCTGGCGGACGGAAGAACCCTTCAGGGAGTCGGCTTTGTAGGGTTATACGGCTCGCCGCTGTCCCAAGACATTACCTGGCTGCACAACCTCCGGGGCGCTACGGTACGCATAGCGCAGCTGGGGTCGGAATATTTTATCCTGTATACCGTTCCGGCACAGCAAGTGGAGAACGACGCCGATTTCTCAATAGCGGCAACCCAGGAAGAAGTGGGGGGAACAGACCCGAATACCTACAAGGACAGCACTTACACAGACTATTCCTCGACCCGGGACGGTTCTTTTCTTCCCGGCGACAAAATTCTGCGGGCGAATTCTGACACGGAGCTTTCCCTGTGGCGCGAAGGGGTCGCAAGGCTGAAAGCCAGTGCCTTGTCACAGTTTATATTGGGCAAATACAAGGATTTCGCAAGACTCATTGCCCGGGTGTACCAGTTTTACTCAGATTTCGGCGAGGTCAAATCGACGCATAACGCCGAGGGACGGGTCGGGCTGCATGTAAAAGGTGGCGCGGATTTCGAGAAAGAAACTCATCCACAGGCGGCAAACTGGACTGTCCAGGTATGGATGGGGGATTATCCGGATGACCCGGATGCCCGTTTGTTTGTCCGCGTAAATGACCAGGATGGTACTGAACATGTAACGCTGAAATACGATATTCATGGAAACCAGAAAATAAAAGCCTCCAACGACGATATACAGGAAGTCGGGAATGACCGGGATCACACGATCTTAAACGATGAGCGGACAATGGTCGGAAAAAACTCCTCCCTGCAGGTTTTGAAAGATCGGGATGCGCAGGTTGGCGGAGATGATACAACTTCCGTGGATGGAGACTCTGAGTTAAGTGTCGGGGGAAACCGGCAGGAAACGGTGGGGGGCAACAGTGAGGTGTCCGTAGCCGGCAACAAAAACGAATCGGTTCAGGGGAATGAGTCACACAATGTGGCCGGTGCCTGGGATATTACGGTAAGCGGTCCGGTTAATATTACATCAAGTGCATCGGTTGCGGTCAGTGCCCCTGCAATAAGGTTAAATTAAAATGTCTCGTGATACACCAGCAGAATGCATAGAAATACTGAATCGGTTAAAAAGTGCCATAAACCGGGTTCAAAATACGGTCGACAAAGGGTCTTCCCTGATAAATGCTACCCAGGGGCTCGTCGAAAAGATGCAAACTACCCCCGACGCGGATCTCAGCGCGGTAACGGATGCAATACCGAATTTTCGCACGGATTTGGAAAGGGCCCTGCGAGGACTTCTTCAATGCCCGTTCATCGCGGATTCAGTAGAAGGTGCACAGATTCAGCAGGCGCTGCATCATTTGCGCCGGGGAGAGTCTGTGCCGGGTGCCATAAAAGACGCTATCGACGAGGGATCCCGCAAACGCCTGGAAGATGCATATAATGAGGCGACAGACAAAGACCCTGCCAGCAAGCTCGACAAGGCCCATGACGCGTATGGAAAAATGCTCGACAAGGCAGGGGTTACGGAGGCCATGCAAGCCGCGGAATATTTGTATGATTGCATTGAACGGATGTGCAGCGCGTACACGGCAGTAATGAACGAGGCTGATAAGGCAATGGATCAGCTTGACGAGGCAAAAGACATGGGACAGCTTGGGGAAGACGGAGAGCCCTGGCACCCCAAGGAAGAGTTCCTGAAGGAGGACAAAAAGCAGTTTGAGGAGAGGCAGGCCGCCCGGCAACAAGTAAAAGAAAAAGTGCAGGGCTTTTCATTACCTTGGTAAAAGGAGGACACTTGAATGGATGTACGAAGCTTTTCAAAGCCAGAATCTAAAAAAGGAACAACCCCTGCAACGGGTATTCCGGTGAAGGAGGGCACCGGCGAAAAGGTGACCCAGCACAATGATGCAGTCACCTCGGGACTTCAGGACCCTTTCCCGACAGGCGAAAAGATTATCCAGGAATACCTGGAGTACCTTGCAGAAAACGATATTCACAAAGAGGACGTGCTGAAAGTCCTTGATTCCATCATTTCCACAGGTGATGTTTACTGGCAATTCAATTTACTGGGCAAGATTCCGGTTACATTCAAAATGAGACGGGCCTGGGTAAACGAATTGCTGATGGACCGCATGGACAAGACGCCTCCAAAAACTATTGCCCGTTTCCACGACATCTTGAGCATGTACAATCTTGCCGGCTCTTTGGTGCAGTATGGCGAGCATGAGACGCCACTTATAAATGAAGAACAACTGCACAGTAACGTCGAATTCGTCTCGAACCTGCCGTTTATTATGCTCAACCGGCTAATCAAGCAATTATCTTTGTTTGACCGTGTCGTGGCCGTAGCCACAAGCGATTGGGCTGTCGAAAATTTTTCAGAACCCCAGTCGGAAAAGTAAGAGCGGAGATCCTTGCACAGGCTGGGGTGCAGTATGACATCGCAAGCGTGGAGTTCAGGCTGCTGAAGCTGAAGTTCCAGGCAGAGCGAAGTTATACAATCAGCAAGGACTACCTGGAGGCCAGGCGATGGGAAATATTTATGTCGTCGCAGGTTCCCCAGGATAAAGACCAGGCACTGAAAAACGTGATTGGTTCCCTGCAGGACTCACTTTCGAAAATGATTGACCTGCTGGAAGGGAAATATATGGCCTCCGGGACGGCGAATACGGAAACCACTCACAAGGTGCCTCCCCAGCAATACCTGGAGCTGCTGGGCAACAAACCATTTTCATCGTTAAACGAGATTATCGGTGAACTTAAATCTGTTACACAGGAACTGACGGACGCCGTATGATTACTCCAACTCCTCAGGATGCGCATCAAGGCATGACGCCGCCATATGACCCAATGGCAGTGCGGTTTATGACGCAGGATCAAATGCAGTTCATGCCGGAAGCGCAATATCTTTCCCCTTCACAATACGGTGCATTCCGGGGAATGCCCGGTCCGCATCAGGGTATTATGCCTCAGCAGCAGATGAGTCTGTGGCAGGCTTATATGACCTCCACCCGGGGCAGCCCGCTTGGCATGCTGCCGGATTACTCTATGGCCAGCTACCAGATGGGGCACGATCAGTCCATGCACCATGTCATGGCGCAGCGGCGGGTACAGGATGCTGGTGGCGTAGCGGGTGCTATGGGCGCGAATTACGGCTTAAACGCTGCGTTGAGTTTGGGCTTGTCCGGGGGTAACCCTCTCCTGATGGCAGGGGCTTCGGCCATGATGCCTGATTTCGGGGCACCCATGACAGACCGTATTGCCCGGCAAAGGGAAATTCAGGACATGTCCATGTCCCGTATCGCCCTTGGTCCGGATAGGGCAGAGGGGCTCGGTCAGGGATTCGCAGCCCCTGCCGCGGCGGACATCGATGAGTTTATGAGAGGAGCGGGCGCCGGTGATATTCTTTTCAAGGAGCAGGATTACCGGGAAATTATGCGTACGGGCATGCAGGAAGGCCTGTTTGATTTTGACCACTCGTCGCATGAATACAAGCGGACAATTGAACAGCTTCGGGACAATATCAATATTATGGGTGAGATTCTCGGATCAACCGATTTTCGGGAACTCACGCAGGGTATGCGCCGCTTGATGACTATGGGTGCGGAACTTGACCAGATGGGGGAAATCACCCAGACGGAAAGAATGTTTTCCCGTATGACCGGTATGCGTCATGATCAGATGGTTTCCGCCCACGGGCAGCAAGGTGCGATGATTTATTCCCAGGCTGGCCTGACGAATTACCAGGGGTCTTTAGCGGCGATGTCCCATGCAGCGGACGTAACCATGGCGCAGAGACTCGGGATTCTCGATCCGGGAACCCTTGCACGGCATGGCGGGGTATCCGGTATGACGCAGGAACTCACCCAACAACAGGCCATGAGCATCGGCCAAACTCAAGATTATTACCTGCCGCATCTTGCTAACGAGGATTTTACGGGCCTGAGAGACGATTTTCAGGGGCAAATGGACGGCCTGCTTAGAGGAGAAATCGGGTTTGACGATCTTGCCCAGGGTGCCCGGGGGATTCAGGATGTCAACGATTTCGCTAGGTATGAGGCGAACCGGGCACGAATTCAGCAGGAACTTCAAGATGAGCTGGGACCGGTCGGATTCCAGATGTTTCAGCGGCAACTGGCGCAGGACCTCGGTTCACAGATGGGCGGAGGCACCACGGAAGAGCAGTTGATGATCGGATATCGAGAGATGGGTTTCGATGAAGAGATGTCCCGCCAGCAGGCTGAGCAGTGGAGTGACCCGGAATTTGTACAGGCCCAGCTCGATAATCTGGAAACTGAACGCAGACGTGTTGCATATTCTGCAATGGAGCAGAGACGCCATGAGGACAGCCCGTTAAACCGCATGGCGATCTGGGCGCGTGAGTCCATACATGATCTCCATACGCCGTATAAGCGCTGGCGGGATAGAAGGGCTCAACGAACGCAGCGGGAAGAGGATGCCCGGCTGGGAGTCCACTCGGTTCCCGGCGCAGAAGGGATGGCCGGTCTCGGGGAAATGGGGTACGAGGATTACCTGCGGTACACCGAGGACTGGGACCTCGATGAGATGATTGACTCGCACCTCGGGACCCGGGTGGATCAAGATGAAGTGGATGTGATGCTCGGCGGCGGCACCGGAGTTCAAAGGGATCTTTTACGCCAGGGCAGTGTCGCAGCTCAACCTTATGTGCGCCGGGGCCGGGAACTACGAAGGGCCCACGGGGCTTCCATTGATAGCTGGGACGAATTTGACGAGGCCATCCGCGGATTTGATCCGGCTTTGTCTCCTGCCAGGCTGCGTGAGCGTTTAGGAGATATAGACAGTATTGAGGACCTTACCAGGCGCGATATCGAACAACTTACATCCGACGCTATAGTCGACTCCCGCGATATGTCCGGCTTCACAGACGAGCAGCGCCGTATTTACACGGAAGAAATTGCCCCTGAGCGGGCGACTGAGCTGGCTGGAGATTCCAGGTACCAGGAGCTGATTTACGGGGCGACGCGTCAAGCAAGTGAAGCGTTTGATATGGATGTGCTGACCACCTTTGAAGACAGGGCGCGGGAAGCCTACGGTCAAAGAATGGATGACTTGGCAGCGTTTCGTGAAGAATACAGCAGGGATCTCAGGCAGTTTGTCGGTTCCGGTTTGTTTGGCATTGCTGACCGTGAGCAGCGGGCCATGCTGGAAGACTTGTTGGAGCGGGACCCCCGTGGTGCAGACTTGTACAGTCTCCAAATGCTGCAGGTTCGATATGCCCGAGAAGAGGACCCCGGGGAAAGACGACGGTTGCGAAAACGGTTTTCCAAGATCGCAAGGCGTCTTGGCTGGTCCAATGAGCAGATACGAACCACCCTTGAGCATTCTGCGGGCCTTGAATCGGACGGAATGCTTCAGCATATCCAGGACGAAATGGGGTACAGCGAAGAAGAAGCCCGGGAGTTGCTTTCCATGGCCCGGGAAACCGGTCGTGATCTACAGGATGATCCCCATGAAATTCCCGGATTGCATCGCACGGCAACGGATCAGGCATTGGACATGGCTGACGAACTCGGTGAACGCCAGCAGCGCCGTGCGGCTATTGAATCCGCCGAGATTGAAGGGCGGTTCAGGGACGCATTGGAAGGCGCCGGGTATACTGCGGATGATCTGAGGGACGAAGAATCCCGACAACAGCTCCTTCAGGACACGGATGATGTTTACATTGAGCAGGCCGTTCAGGCCGCTGACCGGCTACAAACCGGTGCTGCGGATATGGCCCGGCGGGTGTTTGAGGACTTCGGGGTCGACATCAGTGATGTCTCGTCCATGGAGGACTTGGATGCCTTGGCACCGGACTCGGAAGCCGGCAGACAGGTAGTCGACGCAGCGGGCCGCATATTATCACGGGACGGGGATCTGACTGCCGGCTCCATTGCGGGGGAAATGACCGAAGGCGATCTGGTCCGACGGATCTCGACGTATACAGCGCACACGGACAGTGATCCTTATAGGGGCCCTGATTCGACGCCGGAGCATGTGGCAAAGGAAGGCCAGGAGGAGACATTGCAAAACCTTGACTCTACCATCCGCGGGCTTCATCAGGTACTGCACACAGTAAACGACACCCTTCAGCAAAATGCAGAAGTAAACCGTAACGTGATCAGAGAGCTTCAGTCCTAATTATGGGATCTTCACTTATTCGTAAACCGCTGACCATGTCTCCGGGGAACCAGCCTTACGGCCGGTCTTCACTGGATGAGTACGCCTTTGAGGTCATTTCCGCATTTTATATTGATATGGAAAGCCGCCAAGCCTTGGAACGGTCGGGGCTGCAGGACAACGAGATTGATGAGTTGCTGCACTGGGGCATGACCCGGTACGTGGTCACAAGTTTACGGGAACAGCATGCAGAAGGGTATTACGTGTCCAACCCGGTAGCGGATACTTACGCCATGTACACGACCGGTGCGATGCCGATCCAGATCAGCATGGATGGGTTCTTATACTCTACGAAAGACCAGGACCACCGTATGGAGTTCCTGATCTATTACCTGTCTTGTATGCGGGGAACCGATCTTACGCGGGAAAAGTTGATCATCGTGTTTCTTTTGAAAAATACAATGATGAGGCTACGTATTCAAAGCATAAATTTAAACCAGACGTCGCAAATTCAGGATTTCGCCCAGATGGGAATAACCGGTGTTGGGTTTTCTTACGGTATTAACACGGAGATGTCCGGCTAATGCATATCCATGATCTGTTTACCAGTATCCAGCCCTGGGATTCTCCGGAATTAAGCGGCAGTGCCCATTTTTATCTGCCGGCGGACGGGTACGAGTGGATTCTTGACCTCGATGAGCACATGGGCATTTTTTCGGACTTTACACGGGAAGCCATAAAGCCCGACCGTATTCACCTGGACCTGGTGATTGATACGGCAACCTTTGCCTATGCGGAGTTCGAGCAGATAACCCCGCATGTCGGGGATACTTTTTCCCACCATTTTTATGGAAAACAGCCGGTTGTAATGAATGTGTCAGGGCATTTAGTAGACACCCGGCAATCCATTGGCAAGGCGGCTTTTATGGAGTTATACCGCTGGGTTTTTCGTGCAAGCCGGGTTGCCAGGACAAATGTGGTTCCGTGCCTGTATATTAATGGTTGCTTGTTTCAGGGGGCCATGCTTGGTGTGAACACGCGGGAAACCGGAGGCATACAAGACATTGTGCAAGTACAGTTTCCGTTTTTCATCTTTGCCCTGTATTACGAAAAACTGGAAGGGGTCAATCTGGCCAGTGCACACGGAGGGTTGTTGTGAGTTCAGGAAAAGCCATAAACGTAGACTACCGGGTGTATATCGCCGGCATATTGGTTCCGAGTTTGTCCGTAAGTATCACCACGGCGTTCAATTCCCCGCCCACGGCCACGATCTCGCTTCCTCCGTACCCTGAACTGTTTGGCATCGGCAGAGAAGACCGGCTGCCAGTCCATGTGTTTGCAAGGGAGTCCTGGCTGGACGGTTTAAACGGGGACTTCATTTTGATCTTTGAAGGGGAAATCCAGAGCTTTTCATACACCAGTACAAAACTGGGCAGGGAAATTGTTGTCAATGCGCAAAGCCTGCTCATTGTGTTGAAAGACGTAAATATTCGCACATTGACGTCGTTTCAGGAGGTCGCCCATAATACAATGACCCGCGGAGAAAACTCCACGGCCAACAAGCCGATTACCCCGGGGTTTGTTTTCCCCATGAGTCTTTTCATGCGGGGCATTGCGGAAGTGGATGAGGGCAATTTGATTCAGACGCCCACAGAATACCTGGAAAATATTTATACCTTCTTTCAGACACGGGGAGAAGGCATCGAAAAACTCAAGGGTGATGAAGTAGAGCTCGCGGGATTTTACCAGCGGTATGCAGAGTCAATCCGGCTTTTAAAGCGCTACACAAAGTTGCCATATTTTGACGAGATCGACAGTGGCATATGGTCCGGCGGGGAGGACAAGGCGGCTGCGTTTCCGTTGATTGACGGCATGCAGCGTCAAAGTGCACTCCGGCAGCTTACGTCCGTATCCAATGCTGCAATGGGGGTTGAGGGGCCGACTCAAGGCTCGATGTATGAGCTGGTAAATTACATCGTGTCTCAAATGCAATATGAGTTCGCGTTTATCAACTCTCCCCGGTTCGACGGAGAAAACCTTATAAGCACGTGCCTTAAGCCGATTCTCTACGAGGCCCCGCCACCGGCATGCAATATTATTTACCGGTCGATGGTGGAATCGATCCGCACCATGGAAAACGTATATCAGGTACCCACCCGGGTCAGGCTTATGAATACCCGTGGCCCTACGGGGATTTTGTCAGACGGGGGCCGGTCGCCGTATGCATATTGGAGCATTATTGATTATTACCCCACGGAAGAATATGCGGATAAAGACCCTTCAACCAATGACATAAAAAATTGGTTCGCCACCGAGTTGCTTGAATCCGAAAATTTTACCGGTACGTATACATTTACTACGGAAGCGCCGGCCTGGATGTCGTATATAACCCCCGCAAATGACGGGGAAGAAGTGGGACGGGAAGTAAAGCATCGGATAATGCGGTATCTGCTTACGTTAAAGAAATACGAGGCCAGACGCCTTGAGGTTCAGTGCAGCTATTCTCCGTACATTACCCCTGGATTTCCTGCAGCGGTATTTGATTCGGATGACAAGGCCTTTGTATTTGTAGGGCATGTCGTTGCAGTGCAGCACACCCTGTCTAAAGAAGGGCAGCCGTCAACCCAGGTCACCATGAGCTTTACAAGACCACTGCACGAGGCAATGGATGAAAAATCCCGGCTTGAAAACCCCGTACCGGAAGTGGATAAAATAACGACAGACCCGGAAGCCGTCTCCAAGATTTATCAGGAGATATTGGGGTGTGGGGCGGTGTCCTTTAGCGAGCTGGTTGAGTTGCAGCACAGCGATGATGCAGACTCCCAGATTAACCGGGGGGTAGCCTATGAACACACGGTGCGCGATATCGTTACATTCGAGGATTATCTGGACTTTATGGGGTTGGAGGCTCCGGATTCCGGAAAAGCGCTTGACGCAGAGGGGCAGGAAATCCCTATGGTATTAACCGGAGAATTCGTTGAAGACCGTAGGGATACGACGCCGGCAGACGAGTTGGAAGAACAGTGGGGCGGGTATGAATTTTCCGGCTCCATGGCAGGCTTAGACGGTATCCGCTGGAAGCTCAAAGCCATCGCAGACAGGGAATTCACTAACGCAATATACAGGTAGAATAATGGTGCACAACACGTTCAAAGATGATGATTTTACATTGTGGCAGACTTATCAGAAGTCGAAATCCCCGCAGGATAAACAGTTTTTGCTCAACCGGATGGATCCGCTGATCCAGTCGCAGATATCTAAGTTCAAAGGGGTGGTGCCCGACGAGGTTTTAACTAACCAGGCCAAGGTTTTGGCGTCAAAGGCATTGGATACCTACAATCCGGACAAAGGCACAGCCCTCGGGACACATGTGGTGAACAATATAGCACCAATATCCAGAACGATCTATACCCATCAGAACACGGCACGGCTGCCTGAGAACCTCACTTTAAAAATGCGCTCTTACCAGAACGCGGAAGAGGAGCTTACATCGAGACTCGGGAGGGAACCCACGACAGACGAGCTGCAAGATGAGCTGGGATGGACCGGAACGGAAATAAACCGCATTAAGCAATACAACAGGAAAGACCTGGTGGAGTCTGCCGGGGAAGTAAGCGGGGACTTTTTCCATTCGGATGACGTCGACGAGGACTCAGAGCTTGCAGCCATCTTTTACAGTCTCACCCCAAACGAAAAGGGTTTGTTTGAGGACTTAACCGGGTACAACGGCGCCAGAAAACTTTCCACCCCGGAGATACTTGAAAAGCATGGGTTGACCCAGGCGCAGCTGTCCTACAAAAAAACGCTTTTGACCCGGAAAATTGATAACATCAGACAAGGAAAATACGGCTAATGCTGCATGAATTCCCGGAGTTTCTGAAAACAGTAAAGCAGATTCTCGAGCATAACCAAAGTATCGCAGACAATGAGGATGTGGATTCCATTGATTTGTCGGAGTTCGATGTGGAGCCCGCGGACCTTATCAGTGAAGCGTACAACAACAGCGGAGAAGTAACAGCCCCGTTGATTGTAGGTCTGAGAGAGGCACATGATTTTATCGTTTCCCACAGAAGACTATCCTACGAGTTCGGGAACGGCCGGGAACATTATTATACACAGGCAAGCAAGGACTGCGACAGGCTTCTGGAGCAAATGGACTTTATGGATGCCTTAATTCGAAGATATGTGCGACAGGGGGACCGGTAATGATCAGTGATATTCGCCTTTATACGGTTGATTCTGTACAGGACCAAGGCGTGCAGATGAAATCCGCGTATCTGAGCAGCACTCCGGCAACCGGTCTTGAGATCCTTGGTAACAAGGTAGTCAAGTTTCTCAAGACAACCCGGGGCAGCGATGCGATGGATCCTTCTTATGGAGGTAACGCGTTTTCCACACCGCAGATCAGCCAGGAATACCTGCCAAAATTCCGTATGGAACTGGAAAACGATATTGCCCGCTGCACGGCGTATATAAAAAGCTCCGAATTTAAGCACCGGAGTATTTTAGACAGGCTTGCACGGATTACACTGCGGAGGATTGATTACGACCCTGCGGTGCGACCTACAACGATCCACATCTATCTTGAAATTTTAACGACCTATCGAAACAAGGCCAAAGTTTCGGTGTCTCACATTATGGGGTAAGGAATGGCTGAACTGAATATCACAAAGCAGAGTGTTGAGCGTGCAAAGGAATTTATTCTTCAATACATGATTGATTCCGGGTACGAGGGCAGCCTGGAGGACGGGACAGGGGTTCATGATGTCCTCGTAAAGGGTTACTCCCTGCTGTACGCCATGCTGCAGGAGCAAATGGAAAAAACCAGCGGATATCTCAGCTTGAAGAACGCCCAGGAGGTAAAGAGTCAGCTGGGCGCCGAATACGATGATGCAGTCGATGCGGTGCTGAGCAACTGGTTTGTGGAGCGCAAGGAAGGGACTCCGACCCAGGGCCGGCTGCGGTTATGGTTTACCCGGCCGGTTGGCTTTCTGCAGCTTTTCAAAGATGACGAGGTGTTCAAGTTCGATGGTAAGTTTTTTGCACCGCAGCAGGAATATATTTTTACGCAAGATGATTTTGAGCTGGTGATAAACAAACCGCAAAACGCGGAAGAGTATTTCGTGGACGTTAGCATTATTTCCGTGGAAAATGACAAGATTATCATTGAGGACGGGGATCAGTTCACCTCATATATCAACAATATTTACTTTATTCGTGGCGAGGCCCTGGGTGATTTTGAAACAGGGGCGTCGGCGGAGTCTTCCGAGGATTTTATCGACCGCACGTCCCATGTAATTACGACGCGGGAATTAATCTCCCTGTCTGCGTTTGCAACGGTCCTGCCACAGGAGTTCCCGGGGGTTCAAAGTGTTTACGTAGCCGGACACGGGGACACGGAGCAGTTGAGGGATGTTGTGAATTTCGGGGATATTGAGATCCACACCGGGAATAAGGCGGATATATACATTGAATCCCCGCTGAACAAGATATCGGAAACATATGCAGTAGGCGGGAACAACACGGTTGATCTGAGCGGAAAGGGCGTGGCTACTGTACTCGATGTGCGACGTTTAAACGAGGAGCGCACCTCCGTAGAGTTTTCAGTGGGTACGGACGAGACGCTGTGGCTTACCGCAGCGAGCCCTTGTGAGATTACTGTGCCTGATGTCAGTGAGGGGACAGAAGTTGAGATTATTTATCTGTATTCCCCGGATATTTTTCCGGTATCAGATTTTATAACCTCGCCCGGGCAGCGGGTATCGTGCTATGACCCGCTGGCAAAGGCAAAGCACCCGGTGGTGTTGTCTTTCATGTTTGCAAGTACCCGCCCTCAGGAATACTTGACCCCGCTGGAGACGGAGATAAAAACCATTGTTCAGGAATATATCCGTTCTCTCAGGCATCAGGACAACTACATTGAATCTGTTTTGATCGAGTACCTGCATTCACGGCTTCCGGCGCTGTCCGGAATAAAAGTGCCGGTTAACGCGGAGTTTCTCTTGTTTGATGAGGCGGTCGGACGGAGTGTAACCGGGCATTGTGTCTCTTCATTTCGGGTGCCTGAAGTCGGCAGCCTTTCCAAACAAATCTCAGCCAACACGATTCAGTTCTATACAGATTCCAGTTTCATCACTGTTCGATAATAAGGCGCTATTATGACGATAGGATACGGCCCAAAAGCAGGATCATCCATATCGGGGTTCGAAAAGACTGAACTGCGGGGATTGG
>Ga0207421_10004743_pt1 | contig 15509 bp, 11 predicted proteins | sample SodLakKL_010_SED_4_FD_187542 | JGI IMG/M metagenome (GOLD analysis project Ga0207421, IMG submission 187542) | Alkaline sediment microbial communities from Lake Tanatar, Kulunda Steppe, Russia - 8KL_010_SED (SPAdes) (version 2) | ecosystem: Environmental > Aquatic > Non-marine Saline and...
GACGGCATATCCTGCAAACGCCAGGGGGCCCGAAGCTTCGCCGGTTTCGGAGAATGGGGTGATGCGGTAATCGTCGCCGAGCTTGGGTTCCGGCAACTCGATCTCGGGGGGCTCGGCGCTACCGGCATCGGAGGCGGCCGTCAGCGCGAGGGTTGCTTTCTCCTTGGGAAAGTCGTGTCGATAGAGCGTGAGATCTTGGTAGTAACTTTCGGCGCCGGGGGCATGCTCGAGGCCCAGGTGGGCGAACCGCTTTGCTATGAAGCGTTCGGCTTCGGCGATGCCGGTGCTCCCGAGGCCGCGACCTTCGCGCGCCGGAGCGGCAAGGAAGGCGGCGTCGCGTTCCAGTGCCGCTTTGGGGTCGGCCGGGATGGTGCGTGCCGCCTCTTCAGGGTTTGCTTCCGCGAGCTGAGCCGGATGTTCGAGCTCGATCTGAGGCACTCCTTCGTGCATCTCTATCCGGCCGGCCAGGTAGATCTCCTGGCCGACCAGATGCGCCTCGGGGCCGGCGGGGTAGCGCGCAAGGAACGCCGGGCGGTCGGATTCCCAGATGACCGCATCGAAACGAGGAGTCTGAGGATGCGGACTCCCGAGGTTGAGAAACGTCGGGCGCCCGCCTATGTGCTCCGCCATGGTGGCGTCGGCAACGACTCCGCGGACCGCGTGGACCGTGCCTGCGAAAGCTTCCGGATCGTCCCAGACCGTCTCCCATGAAACCGCCTCGTCCCGGAGCTCATCCGCGGAGGGGGGGCTGCCGAAAAGCGTGCCCAAGCCGAGCGGCGCGCGGGCGATAACGAGGGCAACGACGAGGACTATAACGAGTCCCCCGCCTGCGATCGCGCGAACTGTGCTGTTCCGGGCACCGTGTCCCACCAACCGGTCGAAGAATCGCACGAGCATAGTTCCTATTGTGCAACCGAGGCGTGCGGCGTGTCACTACCTGCGGCCGGCACCGCGGCGGCACCCCGGGGTGTCGCCCCGGGGGCGCCCCGGCCGCAGCCCGGCGGCCCGCACCGCGGCCGCCGCCCCGGTGGCATTCACCCCGGGGTGTCGGCCCCGGCGGCGCCTCGGCTGCCCTGGCAGGCCCTCAACCCCGCCCCTGTTCGAAAATATCAAGAACAGTCATGCCACAATCATCGCCGGCCTTCGGTTTTTCCCCTATACTCGCCTCACTATGAGCACTTCAAGAAAACGCTACGCAATCGTGGGGACCGGCGGACGGAGCTATATGTTTGCCGAAGGCCTGGCCGATGGTTTTCGTGAGTATGGCCGGCTCGTCGCTCTCTGCGACACCAACCGGACCCGCATGCGCGTGATGAATGAGCGGCTCGTTGCCGAGTACGACCACGATCAGCTGCCGGAATACCGGCCCGATGAACTCGAACGAATGCTCGCCGACAATACTGTCGACACGCTCATTGTGACCTCCATCGACCGCACGCACCACCAGTATATCACGCGGGCAATGCACGCCGGCTGCGATGTGATCACCGAAAAGCCGATGACGACGGATGCCGAGAAGGCGCGCAGCATCCATCGTGCGATTGCCCGGACCGGGCGAAACCTCACGGTAACCTTCAACTACCGCTATGCCCCGCGCAACAGCACGGTCAAGGAGGTGCTGCAGTCAGGTGCGATCGGGGAGGTGAAGAGCGTGCATTTCGAATGGCTGCTCGACACGCGTCACGGTGCCGACTACTTCCGGCGTTGGCACCGGGACAAGCGGAATTCGGGCGGGCTCATGGTGCACAAGGCGACCCATCACTTCGATCTGGTGAACTGGTGGCTTGCTAGTCGCCCCATTGAGGTCAGCGCGTGGGGCGACCTTGTATTCTACGGCCGGGCGAACGCTGAAGCCCGCGGAGAGACGCGGTTCTACGATCGCGGCACCGGGCGTGCCGTTGCCCGTGACGATCCGTTCGCCTTGGACCTTTCAGCGAGCGGGAAGATCAATCGGCTTTCAGCGAGCGAGAAGCTCAAGCGGCTCTATCTCGACGCCGAGCACGAGGACGGCTACCTGCGTGATCAGAGTGTATTCTCCGACGGTATCTCGATTGAGGACGATGTAGGGGTTTTGGTCCGCTACGAGAGCGGTGCGGTCATGACATACCACCTCACCGCGTACTCGCCGTGGGAAGGCTACCGGGTGATGTTCAACGGCAGCCAAGGACGGCTGGAGTACGAGGTTGTCGAGGCCTCCTACGTCTCCGGCGGCCAGGAGGACCACAACGCCGGCGGTGGGACGGAAAACGGTGTCGGCGGACCCGTGGAACCGGTCCGGATCAGCGTTCAGCGCCACTGGAGCCATCCCGAGCAGGTCGTTGTGGAGGAAGGTTCCGGGGAAGGAGGACATGGCGGCGGCGATAGACGGCTACTCCACGATGTCTTGGTCGGTTCCGGGGATGACCCGCTCGGGCGCGCAGCAGACCATATTGCCGGAACCGATTCGATCCTGACCGGAATCGCCGCGAACCTCAGCATGGCGCGAAACCGGCCGATCGACGTGGAAGCCCTGCGGGAACGGGTTATGAGCGGTTGAGCGCACGCCATTCGCTTGGTGCCGATCCATGGATGCTGCGGAACGCACGGGAGAAAGCCGCTATCTCGCTGTAGCCGCACGCAGCGGCGATCCGTTCAGTGGGCATGTCGCTGTTGGCCAGCAAATAGCGGGCGCGGCGCATCCGAGTCTCGGCGAAGACTGCGCGGGGTGTCCGCCCGAGGACGCGATTGAAGATGCGACGCACGTGTCCTTCCGAGTAGCCGAGCGTGGCCGCGACATCCGCGAGCCGGGCTCCCTCACTAAGGTGTTCTCCGTACCAGGAAAGGGCGCGATCAACTACTTTGCGCTCACGCCATGTTTGGGAAACCACTGAATCGACGAGGGCGGGCTCCGACTCGAATACGCGGAGCACAATCCGGTCGGCGAGCTCGCGAGCGCGCAGCGGGATCAGCGGATCGAAGCCGGCAAGCCGCCGGTCAAGCTCGGAAGCATCCGCCAAGATCTCCACAAAGAAATCTCCCGGCATCCGCACCGAAAGGGAGCGATTTGTCCCGCACACCTGGTTCAGCATCCACGGCACGTCATCGAAGTGGAAGACCGCCACTGAGCACGGACGATTGCGGCGCCCGGTCCAGCCGTGCGGATACTCGGGCGGAAAGATCCAGAGACATTCCCGCTGGAACGTACCGGTGCTATCCGGGAACACCGGGGCGCATTCGCCGTTTGTGACCGCCTGAAACTCCCAGTAGGGGCGGGCGTACGGCGGGACCGGTCTGCTGAAGTAGTCACGTGTTCCGCGACCGATGTAATGAACCACGCCTTTGAGCTTTGGGCCGGTGTTTGAATTTGTCAAGCGCCGGCGGTTATCCTCTCAGGGGAAACGCAGTTCGCAGGCTGCTGCATACCCGCCAAGAATGGCGCTGCGGATGGCAGCGCCGTTGGACGCTACGAGCGGAAAGCGGCGGCGAGTGCCCACCCTGAGCGGTCGCCTGAGATCGTGGTGGCCGAGTGGGAGGGGAGTGAGCACTCGTTTCTTCGTGTTCTGGCCGCCGTCGCAGAACCGTGCCGGTCCAAACGGGTTTGCCCTGGCCGCGGCCTCCGTTCCGCGGCGCCGGCGCGGCGATCAAGCAGGCGGAAGAGGATGCTCAGACGTGTACCACGATGAGATACACGCCGAGCGCTATGAGCCCGGCATCCGTGACCCACTTGAAGGCGGGGGTCGAAAGCTTGCTTGCGATATAGCCGCCGATGCGGATCGACACAAAGGCGACCGGGACGAAGGGAAGGGCGCGGAGGGCGCGCTCGCCGTTCACTACGCCGGTCTGGAGATGGAGCATGAGCGCGGTGAGAGCGAATATGAGAAAGAATAGCTGAACGTTAGCTTTCGATGTTCTCCGATCGGTATTCGTGTTGTAGAGATAGGCGACGATCGGCGGGCCGCCGCTGCTGAAAGCCCCGGAGATGAAACCGGAGAGCATGGCAAACCCGTATCCGAGACCCGGTACACGCATAATCGAGCGTAGATGATCCTCCGCGAACGCGCTCACCAGAGTCAAGGCGATGACGACAAATCCGAGGGTGATCATGATGAGTGACTCCGGTTGCGTCTGGAGAAAAACCGCTCCGGCCGGGATGAACACGACTCCCACCAGGAGAAGCGGAATGACGCTTCGGAACGCGATCTCCCGGCGGTGGAGCCAGACGTTGTAGAGCATGAGGAGCGGCCCTATGATGAGGTTCATCCCGACCGCCGTGGCCGGAGAGTAGAGCAGCGATATCAGCGGAACCGAAACCACGGCAAATGCAAAGCCCACCATCCCGTGGGTAACTCCGGCGAGCGCGTATATTGCTACAAGGAGGAGTGCCTCGTCGACCATCGCCGGAGGATAGCATGCTGTCCGATGCGGCGGAACCCATATCGAGCAGCTTCGAAGGACCTCCGGCCGGGATTAGCCCGTCTGGGGATCGTTGCCTTCCATCAGCTCCGGGAACTCGTAGTATGTTCGTCCGGAATCGGAAACCTCCAAGCGTACCCGCGTTCCGTCTACGAGGCCGTTCAACACTTCCTCAGCGGCATGCACGGACAGTCCGGATTCCGCCACGACTTGGGAGACGGTCAACACCCCGCTGTTACGCGCTGCGAGTCGGAACACCAAGGAATCCAACTCGCCGTTTGGTCTGGAGCTGCCGGAGTTCTCCGGAATACTGGAAGGTGCCGGGGAGTCGCTTCCGAGTTCTGCTCGTTGTCCGTGCTCGCTAGGCCGTTTGCTCCCCTCTATCCTATTGTTGCGGAAGAGGAGAAGGCCGGCAGTTCCGGCAATGGCTAGAAACGGGAGAAGCATTGCGATTAGGTGTACAAAGCTCACTCCATGATGCATCATAGTGGGCCTCCTGCTACTATACCCCCCTAGGGTATGAAGCAAGATACGGTTCATTGGGGCTTGTGTCAACTGCGAGGAGGTGGAGGCGTCTTCGGTGGCGGCTGTAGTTCGTCAGGACAGCGCTACAACACCACAACGCGAACCGAGGCATGTAGCCATGCTCTTGGCCTTTTTCCAACGAGACTATAGCTCTCTCCGTAGGGTGTGTGAGTAGATGGTGCCGGGGTGAAGCAATCGACGTACACGAGCGGCGACGATAGGTGTTATCCTAACGTACAAGGACGTCAAAGGGCTTGACCCAGGAGCCCGGATGGACGAGTAGCTGGTGACGAATCACCTGAGAGAACAAGGAGGTACATATGGGCTTTGCGCTTTCCGAGATGAGTGTGACGAGCAGCGCATTCCAATTCCGGGGGCAGATACCGAAGCGCTACAGCGGCGAGGGCCAGGACCTGTCGCCGCCTCTGGCGTGGTCGGCAGCACCGAAAGGGACGCAGTCGTTTGCCGTGATCTGTCACGACCCGGACGCACCGCTGGTGCAACCGGGAACGTATGGGTTCGTGCATTGGGTGCTCTACGATCTGCCCGGGACAAGCACGGGTCTTGCCGAGGGTGCCTCTGAAGGAACGGCCGGCGTCAACGATTTCGGCAAGCCGGGCTACGGAGGCCCGATGCCGCCCGGCGGCCACGGGCCACATCACTACTTCTTCTGGGTTCTGGCTTTGGACCGCTCGTTGGGACTCAAAGCCGGCCTGACGATGTGGCAGTTCCTGGAAAAGGCGGAACCCCACATCATCGGCATGAATCGCATTGTGGGCGTATACGAGCGGTAGGCCTTCCCGGCAGGAGGAGTCCAGCGAAAGCCCGGGCCGAGCGTCACCCAGGCGAGGGGCGCTTCCGGCGCTCCGGGCTTGCAGGCTTCCGGCTTTCCGGGCTTCCGACCGCGGCAACCCGGTCCCGGCCGTTACTCCGTTTGCCCGCCAGGAGAGCGTTGATCCACGGGCAGATATTCTTCATGGAGCGTGCCGGTGTAGATGGCACGCGGGCGGAAAATCCGGTTGTGATCGAGATATTCCAGAACGCGGGCGCACCACCCCGCGACACGTGACACTGCGAAGATCGTGGTGTAGAGGTGCTCAGGGATACCCATGCTCCGGTATACGATGCCGGAGTAGAAGTCCACGTTGGGGAATACTTTCTTGGTGCTCCCCAACACGGATACGACCTCCTCTTCTAGCTTTTTGGCTGTCGCGTATATGGGTTGGATCTCTTCATTGTTTTCAGCCAGCATCCCGGCAAGCGGGCCAAGGATTCGTGCGCGAGGGTCGTACGCCTTGTAAACCCGGTGCCCGAATCCCGGGACTTTTCGCTTCTGCTCCCGGGCCTTCTGGTACCACTCGGACACGTTCTCCGGCCCGCCGATCTCCTCGAGCACTTGAACTACCTCCACATTGGCTCCGCCGTGCAGCGGGCCGCTGAGCGCCGCCACTCCCGAGCCGATGGCGAAGTAGATATCGGAGAGCGTCGAAGCCACGACCATGGCAGCGAAGGTACTGGCGTTCATGCCGTGGTCCGCGTGCAGTATAAGCGACACGTCCATGATTCGCTCTTCGAGCGGTGTGGGGCGGCGGCCTGTCAGCATGTAGAGATAGTTGCCTGCGAAGCTCAGGTCCGGAAGCGGCTCTACCGGCAGCCGTCCTTCCCGGATGCGGCCGATCGTACCCGCTACGCTTGCGACCCCTCCGAGGAGGTTGTAGCAGCTCTCGATCTCTTCCGAGCTCAATGTGCCGGGCGATGCGGTGGACGGCTTGTCCGCAGTGTGTCCCGTGAACTCGAATATCGGTCGCTCTTCTCCGGTCGGCGGCGTCTCCATCGGGATGGAGTCCTCGTCCGCGGCAATACTGGAGGATATCTCCTCCAAAAGGGGATCCTTGTCGCGGAATGTCTGCTTCTGGCGCATGAGATTGACGCCGAGCCTGAGCGCGGCCATGGGAGCCATCTCCTCTACCGGAAAGCTGAAGAGGAGCCGCTGTGTGCGGGGGATAACCATCTTGCGCCGGAGAAGGTTCTGGAAGCGTGCGAGCTCCGTGCCTGTGGGCAGCCGGCCGTGAAGAAGCAGATACGAGGTTTCCTCGAATGTCGAGTAGGCACAGAGATCGAAGAGATCGTACCCCCGGTAGATGAGCGTTCCCTTCGTCCCGTTCACATACCCTATCTTGGTTTCTGCCGCGATCGCTCCCTCGAGTCCGGGCCCTACGGTACAATGGACCGGCCATTCGACTTTGCTGGTCAGCTCCGGCTCGGGCTCCGTGTCGGTCTCCTGGTACGCTTTCTCTTTGGCCTGCAGGATCACGTCGCGTACCCGATCCAGTTGCTTGGCTTCTGATTGACTCTTGTTCTGCTTCATTCTTCTCCCCTCCGACTTTGATGTGTCCGTGCCACTGCGGATGGTTCCGCCGGCGGCGCTTTGCAGCGCAATAGCCGTGAACCATGTTCCGGAGACCGGACACCTGGATAACGTACTGTATGGCAGTGTCTTGTGAAAGCCGGAACGAAAGCATGCCGGCTCAACAGTGACGACGCGATTCTATCACGTGTTGGCTTTTTCTGCCGAGCCGGCTTTTGCCTGGCGCCAAGGCACACGCAGTTGGACAACGCGCCCGGAGGCGCGGCGGCGAGTGCCCGGCCTTGGAGTCTTGCCGGGGGGCCTTGCCGGTGTAGTCGGGGGAGCGCTGCGTTCAGAGGTTTCTCGCCGCCGCGGGGGGCCCGTACCGACCCGACGGGCGTTTGTTTCCCGGTGGCGGGAGTCACGGCACATTGAGTGCCGCCGCGTTACAGACCGCCGTGCTACGTGCCGGCAAAGGAGTCGAGATTCTCAGATAGCACGATCTCGATCGGCATGAGCATCTCGCTTTGCATCGAAGCTCCGAATACGACGTGATGGGCAAGCATGGAGGCCGCTTCGTACCCCTGTTGCTCCGGCTTCTGAGATATCACGACGTCGATACGGCCTGAACGCAGGAGCTCCGCGTTTTGGGGGAGGAGGTCGTACCCGACGAGCGGCGGATGCCCCGAAAACCCGATCCGGTCCAGTGCCTCCAAAACGAGTGCCGAGGCGGCGTTGGTGACGAAGACCGCGCCAAAATCGGGCAGGAGCGCGGGCAGGCGCCTGCTCAGGTCGCCCACGTACGCAGAGTCGCCCTGGTCGGCCAGAATAAGCTCGGCAAGTCGCGCATCGGATGTTCCGTCCCAGTAGTTTCGAAACCCGGCGGCGCGTTGAAGCAGGTGCTCGTCGGAATCGCCGAAGGTAATCGAAGCCACCGAGCGACATTCGGGACGCCGGACCATGTGCGTGAGCCTCCCTGCCACCATGCCCCCTTGGAAGGGGTCCTGTCCCACGAACGGCACACCGGAACCGTGGAGGCGCGAGTCGAAGCTGACCGCCGGGATCTGATGGCGGGTTATGATCTCAGTGAGCTGGTCCTGAGCCTCGCGCGAAACAACGGGTGCCACGAGGAGACCGTCGGGGACGCGGCGCTCGTATTCGAGGGAGCTGCCGCCTGCTTGGTGTCCCGCGCGATCGGCCGGTGCCGTAGCCTCCTGAACGTGGGCGCGGGTGTTTCCCGCCGCGCGTTGGAACTGGGAGTCCGCAGGGATGCCCAAGCTTGTCGCTTCCACCTGCTCTCGAAATGTGCGCTCATCGTGCCGGTCGAACACGCGGTGTCTGATAACGAGGTTCTGGACCGGAAGACGCTCAAGAGCCCGGTGGATCCCGTTGAGCGGCAACCGCCAGTAGCCTCCGTCTGCGTCCTGGGCCGGCGTCATAAGATCGATCAGATAGGTCTTCTTTCGTGAAAGATTGCGAGCATGCACGTTGGGCTGATACCCGAGCTCTTCGAGCGCGGCGAGAACGCGCGAGCGCGTTTCTTCGGCTACGCGGCCGCGCTCATGGAGAACCCGGTCAACTGTTCCGATTGAGACCCCGGCATGCCGGGCAACGTCCTTTACCGTAACCACGTGAGTACCCTATCTGTGTGTCGCGGACCGTGTCCATCTACCGGCGCCGGTGCCGCCACGCTGTTCGGCGCCGGTAGCATGTCTGTTAACTGCCCGAGAAGCGGTAGTACGCCTCGTTCCAGCGAAGCTTCTCCTCGATCGTCTCCACGCTCGACTGCTCATCGATCACGACGGCCTCGATGCCGGTCATCCGGGCATAGTCGAGCAGCTGTTCGCGGCTCACGGTGTCGGTATACACGGTATGGTGCGCACCGCCCGCCAGCATCCATGCCGTGGCGGAGGTTTTGAGACTCGGGAGCGGTTTCCATAGAATACGCGCTACCGGCAGATTGGGCATAGGTTCAGACGAAGGGACCGCATCCACTTCGTTGAGCACCATCCGGAAACGCCGGCCCAGATCCACAAGCGTTGCGTTTCTGCCTCGGCCGGTCCGTCCGTCGAAGACCGCACGCACCGGGTCACTCTTCCCGCCGATACCCAAAGGATGGATCTCGACCCGCGGCGTTTCTCCCGCTATGCTCGGACATATCTCCAGCATGTGCGCCCCGAGCACCAAGCTCTCCTCGCCCTGGTAGTGATAGGTGTAGTCCTCCATAAATGAGGTTCCGGCGGCCCGGCCCGCTTCCATTACCTTGGCAGCGCGGAGCAGCGCCGCGGTTTTCCAGTCGCCTTCCGCGGCAAAGCCGTATCCCCGTTGCATGAGCCGTTGCGGGGCGAGGCCCGGGAGCTGGTCCAGCCCGTGGAGATCCTCGAATGTCGTGGTGAACCCGGTGAATCCGCCCTCCTCTAGGAAGGAACGAATCCCGAGCTCCTGTCTTGCCGCGTAGCGAAGAGCCTCGTGCCGCTCGCCTCCGGGGAGAAGCTCGGGCGTTACGGAGAACTCGTTTCGGTACTCTTCGACCGTGTTGTCTATATCCGAATCCGGGACCGCGTTTAGGTACTCAACCAGGTCTCCAACGCCGAAGCCTTCGACGGCATAGCCAAAGGTAGTACGAGCGCTGACCTTGTTGCCTTCGGTCACTGCTACGCGCCGCATGTTGTCTCCGAACCGCGCAATGCGTCCGTGGTGCGCATCGTAATGGGCCAGCGCCACGCTCGCCCAGGCTCCCAGATCGCTCTGTACCCCCGGCTCTTCCCAGTGTCCTACGATGATCTTGCGGTGCTTTCCGAGCTGGGTAGCCGAAAACTCGAATTCGCGTCCTCCGTGGGCGGATTGGTTCAAATTCATGAAGTCCATGTCGATGGTGCTCCACGGAATCTCCCGGTTGTACTGGGTATGCAGATGGCAAAGCGGCTTTGTAAGCTCCTGCAGTCCGGGAATCCACATCTGCGCCGGGGAGAACGTGTGCATCCAGGCTATCACGCCGATGCATCGGTCGGTTGCGCTTGCTTCTCCCAGGGCCCGGGAGACGGCGTCGGATGTGGTGAGTACCGCCTTGTGTACCACCGACACCGGTATGCGCTTGCTTTCGTTGAGGCCGCGAACGATTGTCTCGGCGTGCTGCTTGACCTCCTTGATTACTTCCGGACCGTAGAGGTGTTGGCTGCCGGTCACAAACCATAGCTCGAGCTCGCCCGTTTTGCTTCCTGCGATCATAGCTGTTCCTCCGTCTTCTCCGTGCGTCCTGAAGCGGTCGCCGCCGTTCCGGCGCTGACGGGAGGCTGCTGGTAACAAGGGCTGCTCTCCGCCTCCGAATCGGCTCCCGCCGCTCCTGCTTGTCAGAACTCGCAACTCGTCCTACACTGCGAGGTGCGAGGCGTGTACGTACACATTCTCTGGTGAGCGTGTACGTACACACACCCTTTCATCATAGGGTGCCGTGCCGCGGCTGTCAAACGGGTGGTGAGGAGGGGAGGGACGGCACCTACGTTATTAAGGAGGCTTGTTGTGGCTTCGCAATATACGATCGGCATGGACTTCGGGACGAACTCGGTACGGGCGCTTGTCGTGCGGCTCCCGGACGGCGAGGAGATCGCATCGTACGTGCAGGACTATCGCTATGGAAACCATGGTGTGATCGAGGAGGCCGGCTCGCCGAACTTGGCGCGTCAGCATCCTCAGGATTACGTCGACGGGGCCGAGATGGCCATCCGGGGGGCGCTGGAAGCCGCGCGTGGGGATGCAGGCTTTGCGCCGGAGAGGGTTATTGGGCTTGGCGTCGACACCACCGGAAGTACGCCGATGCCGGTCGACGAAGAGGGAACGCCGCTGGCTTTCAAGTCTGAGCTCGAGCGACATCCTGCCGCGCCGGCGTGGCTCTGGAAGGATCACACCTCTGTTGCTGAGGCTGAGGAGATCACGAGCTACGCCCGCACTGTGCACCCCGAATACCTGGCCAAGTGCGGCGGAGTATACTCTTCGGAGTGGTACTGGTCCAAGCTTCTTCACTGTGCGCGGACGGCACCCGAGGTATTTGCCGCGAGTCACACCTGGCTCGAGATAGCTGACTGGATCCCGGCTCAGCTGTGTGGAATCGATCGGCCGGAAGAGATCAAGCGGAGTATCTGCGCCGCCGGTCATAAGGCTATGTACAACCCGCAGTGGGGTGGCTACCCGGAGGCCGGTTTCCTGGAAGCGCTTCACCCCGAGCTTGGCCGGATTCGACGGACGTTACCGGATACCTGCTACAGCGTACAGGAGCCGGTGGGTGCGCTTTCGGCGGCATGGGCGGAGCGGAGCGGCCTCCCTCGCGGCATTCCCGTGGCCGTGGGAGCCTTCGACGCACACCTGGGAGGTGTCGGCGCAGGGATTCGCCCTGGAGTGTTGGTAAAGAATATCGGCACATCTACGTGCGATGTGATGGTGCAGCCCTTTGGGCGGCCACTGGAGGACATCCCCGGCCTCTGCGGCATCGTCCCGGAATCGATTTTGCCGGGAGCGCACGGGCTCGAGGCCGGACAAAGCGCTGTGGGGGATATCTTTAACTGGTTTGTGAGCCATCTCCAGCCGGGTGGCCCGGAGGTGGGTACCCATCAAACACTGAGTCGTCAGGCAGCCGAGGTGCCGGCAGGCGCCGGCGGCCTCCTCGCGCTCGACTGGCACAACGGCAACCGCACCATCCTGGTCGATCAGCGGCTGACAGGTATGATCGTGGGACTTACGCTGCATTCGCGCCCGGAGGAGATCTACCGCGCTCTGATCGAATCGACGGCGTTCGGTGCCCGTACCATTCTGGAGCGATTCGAAGAGTACGGGGTGAACGTCGACGAGATTGTGAGCTGCGGCGGCATTCCGAAGAAGAACCCGCTTTTCATGCAGATCTACGCCGATGTCCTGAAGCGGCCCCTCAAGATCTCGCGAAGCGATCAGACTGCCGCGCTCGGGAGCGCTATCGCCGGCGCGGTGGTCGCCGGGAGCGCCGCCGGGGGCTACGACACGTTCGACGACGCAGTGGCACGGATGACCGGGACCCTGGAGCAGGTCTATGAGCCGAACCCGGACGACGCCGCCATATACGACGAGCTCTACGCGCTCTATAGACAAGCGCATGACGCGTTTGGAGGCGTGCGCGGCGATGTAGATTTCTCACAGCTCATGAAGGAGCTTATTCGAATTCGAGACGAGCGCCGGTAAACGACGGCACACTATCGAAGGAGGGACGGAATGACGCAGCAGGCACTACGCGAGGCCGTCGTCCGCGCCAATCAGGAGATCGTCTCGGCAGGGCTGGTGCTCCTGACTTGGGGGAACGCGAGCGCGGTCGACCGGAACAGCGGCCTCATGGCTATCAAGCCCAGTGGAGTGGACTATAACGACCTGACTCCCGGGCAGATTCCTCTGGTACGGATCTCCGACGGAGCCGTGGCCGAAGGAGAGCTCAAGCCGTCCTCCGATACCGAGACGCATCTTGTCCTCTATCGGAGCTTCCCCAACGTGGGAGCCGTTGTGCATACCCACTCACACTACGCAGTCTGCTTTGCGCAGGCGGAGGAACCGATCCCGTGCCTCGGGACTACGCATGCCGATCACTTCCTTACGGATATCCCGGTAACGCGGCGGCTCAGACCGGAGGAGATCGAGGGCGCCTACGAGAACGACACCGGCGTCGTCATAGCGGAGCTCTTCTCGGACGGCGGGTACGATGCCGAGCACACTCCGGGCGCGTTGGTCGCCCAGCATGGGCCGTTCGCGTGGGGGCCGGATCTCCGGCACGCCGTCGAGAACGCCATTGTCCTGGAGGAGGTCGCGCGGATGGCGTACCACACATGCCAGATCGCCCCGGGCGTGGAACGCGCGGATCGTACGCTCGTGGAGCGGCATTTCTTCCGCAAGCACGGTGCGGGCGCATACTACGGGCAACAGTAGAGGCGAAGCAAGTTTGTGGTTTGAGCTGGACGAAACCGGGAGCCGGCAGACCCAGCAGCTGTTCCCCGGCTTCGAAGATACAGCGTGAAAGGAGCACAAGACCATGCCAAAGATAACCTTCATCGGCGCGGGGAGCCTGGTGTTCACCCGTGACCTCTGTAACGACGTTTTCCTCACCCCCGCTCTCTCTGACGGGACCATATCGCTCATGGATATCGATCCCGGACGCCTTGCTCAGGCAAAGCAGGTCGTCGACTCCCTTGCGGAGAAGACGGGGGCCGCTGCTCGGGTAGAAGCCACCGAGGATCTCCGGAGCGCGATTGCAGGGGCGGATTACGTTGTTACGACCTTTCAGCAAGGCGGGCTCGAGGCGTATGCGCTCGACATCGAGATACCGGAACGGCATGGTGCCGGCCAGTGCGTAGGGGATACGCTTGGACCGGGGGGTGCTTTTCGAGCGCTCCGGACGATTCCCGTGATGCAGAGAATCTGTCAAACCATGGACGAGGTGGCTCCGGACGCGCTATTGCTGAACTACGTGAATCCGATGGCGGCGGTGTGTTGGGCGATCGACCGGCTTACCGGGAGACCGCACATCGGGTTGTGCCACAGCGTGCAGGGAACGAGCCGGATGCTTGCCGAGTGGGCGGATGTGCCGTTCGAGGAGATCTCGTTCCAGTGCGCAGGGATCAACCACCAAGCCTTTTTCCTGGAGTTCCGGCGGGGGAGCGTGTATGGGGAAGATCTCTATCCACGGATTCGGGAAGCGGCTGCGCGTCCGGAGATCTACGCAAAGGAGCCCGTCCGGATCGAGATCATGAACAGCTTCGGGTACTTCGTAACGGAGTCAAGCGGTCACGCAAGCGAATACCTGCCGTATTTTCGCAAGAGCGCCGAGCAGATAGACCAGGAGCTTGTCCCCAAGTTTGCCGACGAAGGCCACCACTGGCTGAACTATGGGCGTACCGGCGGCTACCTCCGGCATTGCCGGGAACGGGAAGCCGCCTACCAGGCGGAGTTCGATCAGATCCTTGGAGAACCGGCGCGGGCCGAGCGTGGAATCGAGTACGGGAGTTACATCATGGAAGCCATGGAGACACGTACCCCTGTCGTGGTTCATGGAAATGTCCCGAACCGTGGTCTTATACAGAACCTCCCGTATGGCTGTTGCGTGGAGGTGCCGTGCGTCGTCGACGGAGCAGGAGTGCGGCCCACCGCTCCGGGACGCCTCCCGCCGCAGCTTGCCGCGCTCAACCGCACCAACATAAACGTCCAGGAGCTTATCGTAGAGGCTGCCGAGCATGGCGACCTGGATGCAGTCCACCATGCCGTGGCTCTCGATCCCATGACCGGTGCCGCCTGCACCCTCGAGCAGATCCACGCCATGGTCGCCGAGCTGTGGGAGGCGCAGAAGCATTGGCTACCGCAGTTTCCGGGCGGTGGATAGAGGTCCGGGAGTGATATGGAATGGGAGAATGTTCGAACGCGTAGGCATCGGTTTGAGCCGGGCCGCGGCCGCTCGATCAACTGCTCCTCGCCGGCTGCGGGGCGAATGCCGGCCCAACGATGAAATTGGGAGCTCTGTTTGACAGCGACCGGGGCCTATGGTAGCATTGCGTTAACGATCACGCACGCTGTTACGTGGTGCGTGTACGTAAACGCACGGGCCACGCTACAAGGGCTTCGCGGCTCGATGGGTGGCTCCGTGCGTGAAGCACATAGGATGGAGCCGGAAGATGCTATTCGGTGTGGATTACTATCCTGAGCACTGGCCGGAAACGCGGTGGGAGGAGGACTGTCGCCTCATGTCCGCCGCCGGGCTTAGTTTGGTGCGGATTCTCGAGTTCGCCTGGAGCAGACTCGAGCCTGAGGAAGGGCGGTACGATTTCTCCTGGGTGGAGCGCTTTCTGAATCTGCTGGAACAGCACGGGTTGCAGTTCGTCCTCGGGACGCCCAGTGCAACTCCCCCCAAGTGGCTTGTGGACAAGGATCCAAGCATACTTCCCATCGATGAGTCCGGTCGTACCCGGGGATTCGGCTCGCGAAGACACTACTGCTTCAGCAACTCCAACTACCGCGAACATGCGGCCCGCATTGCGGAAGAGCTGGCTAAGCGTTTCGGCAATCACCATCTGCTGGTGGCGTGGCAGACGGACAACGAGTTCGGTTGTCACAACACGGCGCTCTCCTTCACGCCCGAGGCGCATGCCGGATTCATCGACTGGCTCAAACGCAAGTATCAGGACATAGAAGCCCTCAATGAGGCGTGGGGCAGCGTTTTCTGGAGCCAGGAATACCGTTCGTTCGA
>Ga0207421_10004744_pt1 | contig 15508 bp, 16 predicted proteins | sample SodLakKL_010_SED_4_FD_187542 | JGI IMG/M metagenome (GOLD analysis project Ga0207421, IMG submission 187542) | Alkaline sediment microbial communities from Lake Tanatar, Kulunda Steppe, Russia - 8KL_010_SED (SPAdes) (version 2) | ecosystem: Environmental > Aquatic > Non-marine Saline and...
ATTCGGCCCCGTTGGTGTCCGCCAGGTACTCTGCAGCACGCCGGGCAATGCCCGGTCCTGCCGCAAAAGACTCCAAGTGTCCGAAACCATTACCCTGCCGCTCCAGGGCTTGTTCGCGAAAAACCCAATATCCCACTTCACCCGCGGCACCCATCTTGCCCCGGTATACCTGGCCGTCCAAGAGCAGCCCCACACCAATACCTGTGCCAATATTGACGCAGAGACCATACTCCACATCCTCCAGAGCACCCCGCCAACGCTCACCCAAGACCGCCGCGTTGGCATCATTGTCCGCCCAGACTGGGACCGAGAAATGTTCTGTCAAGATTTGGCCCACGTTGAGGTTGTCCCACTCCAAACCGGGGATCAGCGTAATACTCTGCCCCATGGGGTCCGTTACCCCAGGAACTCCCAGACCGATGCCCCAAATCCTATCCGGAACAACCTGGGAGGCATCGATCAAGTTGCCAATCAGTGCAATCAGCCTTGATGTGGCCCGAACTGGAGACACCGTCTTCGTGGAAAGACGGGTGACAATCTCTCCGCCTAAATCAACCACGCCGCCCGTGATTTTCTGCGCCCCGACATCGACACCGATCAAGTAGCCCGCCCTGGGGTTAAAGCGCAGCAGATGGGCAGGGCGCCCGCCGGTACTTGGTGCCTTTCCCACCTCTTCCACCACTCCGCGCTCCACAAGATGATGGATCAAGGTTGACACCGCTGGATTGCTGATTCCGGTTCTGCGCGCAATGGCAGAACGGCTTAAGGGTCCCCGGCGTCGGATAACATCAAGGACCAGCGACGTGTTTAGTCCCTTAATCAGCTGCGCACTGCCTTTTACCGTCTTTCCCATGTTTCGTCATCCCTTGTTCCTTCTCCGACTTAATTAGACGACCTTAAAAAGATGCTGTTAACTTCGAACTAATCAATTGAACTCCTGCATTTTATTTGTAATGTTTTAGTAAAACTTACCTCCTCCTCTGTGTTTTACGATCGTTGAAGCCCCGCTAAGCGTCTTTTCGTGTATCTGGGGCAGGAAAAACAAGATCCATGTTTAAAGAAAACAGTAGTCTTTTTTAGTCCAGTGAAGAAACAAAGAGCACAAGAAAGGAGCCCATTCAATGTACGCAGGCTTAACCATCTTCGATTCTCACGCCCACTTTCCGGTCACCGATGTATCGATTCGAGAGATCTTCGGTTTTCCAGAGACGTCTCGCCGCAGCCATGCTCCCAAGCCCAGGGACCGGGAGTCTTTTCGGGCCCAGCAACAGTGGGGAAAAGCCTGGGGATTCCCCCCGGCTGACAAAACCCAGCGCAGTGACGAAGAGCTGGCCGGCATGTGGCTTCAAGAACTGGACCATTACGGAATTGAACGTATTGTTTTCGTCACTGGCGGAGGCAATGATCGGCTGGCCCAAGTGGTAAACCATGCTCCCGACCGCTTCATCGGCTATGCCCATCACGATCCCTTTGCTCCCGACGCCGCCGACGAGCTGGAACGGGCCGTGACAAAACTAGGCCTAAAGGGATATAAGCTGCTGGCACCTATATTGTCGAAATCGATTACCGATACCGCAGCCTATCCCGTGTGGGAGGTCTGCGCCGAACACGACATCCCTGTTCTGGTCCATTTCGGCATTTTAGGTGCCGCAGGCGGCATCGCTTACAACGAGAACATCAACCCCCAGGTATTAGAGCCGGTGGCCAAAGACTTCCCCGATGTCAATTTCATTATTCCCCACTTTGGCTGCGGGCATCCCCGGGAACTGCTGTTTCTTGGTTGGGTATGTGAAAATGTTTATGTGGACACCTCCGGCTCCAACCAGTGGATGCGGTGGATGCCCTATGAGATGACCATACAATCGACGTTCCTGAAATTCTACAAAACCTTCGGCGCTGAGCGGATCATATTCGGCACGGACTCTTCCCACTTCCCGAGGGGTTTTGTCATGGACTATCTAAAGGAGCAGAACAAGGCCGTGCGTTTCCTGAACATTCCCGACAGTGATGCCCAACTGATGTTCGCCGGCAATCTGGCCCGGATCCTGCATATGGAGGATGCGCTATGAGAGAAGACACGTCGAAATTTCCGGCCGAAAGTTTCAAGGATAGTGTTCTGTCACCTATCTTCTACGACTTCCAAGAGCATTTCTTGGAAGCCATGGACGCCATTAACACGGCCCACTGTATCATGCTGTTTGAACAGGGCATTCTTACCAAAGATGAAGCCGAGCGCCTCTTGGCAGGATTGACTGAACTGCAGGAGGAGCTGGACCTATCCGCAGTCCAATACACCGGAGAGTTTGAAGATGTCTTTTTCTACCTGGAGCACGCGTTGACGGAACGAATCGGGACCGACACGGCCGGGAAGCTGCATACCGGCCGCAGCCGCAATGACATGGACATTACCATGTACAAGATGAAACTGAAACAATCGCTATTGGACCTCCACGACCATCTGCACCAACTCATAGAAACCTTGATTGCCAAGGCGGAGGTGGAAAAGGACACCATTGTCGTGGCGTACACCCATGGGCAGCCCGCGCAGCCTACCACTTTCGGCCACTATCTGGCCGCCTGGATCGAAGTCCTGCTCCGGGATCAACAGCGTTTTCTGCACGCCTTCGATGATGCGGACTGCTGCAGCATGGGTGCAGCGGCCATCACAACAACGGGCTTCCCGCTTGATCGTCACCGCATGGCTGAGCTGCTGGGGTTTTCCAGACCGCAACTGAACTCCTATGGCTGCATTGCCGCTGCGGACTACCTACTGCACGTCTATTCGGCGTTGAAAATACTGCTGACCAACATCGGCCGCTTCAGCCAGGACTTAAACTTCCAATCCAGCTACGAAGTGGCACAGATCTACGTTCCCAACAGCATGGTCCAGATCAGTTCTATCATGCCGCAAAAACGCAACCCCGTGCCCATTGAACATCTGCGGCTGATGGCTTCCAAAGGGATCGGTTACTGTGACCTGGTGATGACGGCGGTGCACAATACGCCCTTCACCGACATGAACGACGGCGAAGATCCGGTGCAGATGGCGGGGCTTCAAGGCTTCGACGAAGCAGCGCGTATCCTGCCTCTTCTCAATGAACTCATGGATGGTGTACAGATCAACACAGAGACCGCCAGGCGCCGCATTGCAGAGAGCTACTGCAGCATCACCGAACTGGCTGACTCCCTAGTCCGCCTCGAAGGCCTATCCTTTCGACAGGCCCATCAGATTACACAAGCCCTGGCTAAACGTGCTGCGGAAGCGGGTGTCTCCAGCGACGACATGGAGTACCGCTGGTTCCTTGAAGCCTTTCAGGAAAGTGCCGGCCGTAAGCCCAGCATGGACTCCGAAGAGCTGCAGGTACGTCTCAGCCCCGAACACTTCGTGGCAGTCCGAGAGCGCTGGGGTGGTCCGGGTCCCGACGCTCTGCGGGCACAGCTGGAGATCTACCGCGAACGCTGCCAAGCACTGCATGATTCCTTTCTGGAGCATAGAAAGCGGCAGGACGAGGCAGCTGCTCTCCGCAAGACCTTGACCGCGCAGTACCGCGGAAGCAGTGGGGCCTAGCTGCTTGTCACTTAAAAGGCTTGCTTTGTCAACCACTGCCGAAGATCAACAGGGCTCGAATGATCGCATCCCCGGATGCACATTCGAGCCCTTCTCCCCTTTACGTGGCCTGCAGGTGCCGACTGCCGCTGGTATGCCCCGCAATAAGACGCCGCCGTCTTGTCCGGAACAATTATCTGGACCCAGGGGGGCGGCGGGATTGCGCTTTTTCCGGCATGCTAGCTCCAGATCCAGAAGCTGAATACCACGGTCAGCCAGGTGCCGCCGAAAAAACCACAGATGAGGGCCTGTTTCCAGCTTTTGCTCAAGAACAAACGGCAGCCCGCACAGAAAATGCCGACGATGGGCAACCATCGTAAAACCGTTGCCGTGCCGTCCCAACTCGGCTGCAATGAACTGTCGGGCCACAGAACGGCAATGGCTGTCATGACCAGAGCACTGGCACCGCTGACGGCCACATCCCGCCTGCGTACCCTGCCTTTGTGAGCCAATGCATACAATATGCCCAGGAAAAACAGAACCCCTGCCATAGCCGCTGCTGTCAACATGTGTCAAGCTCCCCTTTCATATAAGGGGCCGGCAGGCGCCGGCCCCGTGCCTTCTCTGCTCCCATCTAGCGGAGCGAAGCTCCTCCCGCACCGCTGACAGCGCCGGCCAAAGCGCTGCGGACAGCGCCGGATACCGTCCATCTCGATCGCGGCGTAGTGATCATGTAAGATGTGGTTCCAAAGACGGCACCGGCAGCCGCTCCGGCCGCTATGTGCTTGAACTCTCCGTCAACCTCTTCCATTTCCGTGCGCTCCATCGGTTCCAACGACTCCCCAAACGGGGCTGCCAAGCCCAGCGACGATACGCTCACAACCAAAACCAGTGCCAAAATGATGGATAGTTTTTTCAATGTGGTTCCTCCTGTCATGTTTTTGGGGCCCCTCTGCGCATCTTTAGTATACACTCTTCTGAGTTTTCTGTCAACTATTTTTAAAAAGAAAAGACGGGTTATCCCATCTTTCGTTCCGCTTCCGCTGCCAAATCGGCTATATGGCGCTTGAGCCGAGATACCATGATCCCCAGTGCCACCGTATTGTAGCCGCCTTCCGGCACGACAATGTCAGCGTACTTCTTAGACGGTTCCACGAATGCTTCATGCATAGGCTTAACGGTGGCTAGATACTGATCGTACACTGACTGCACCGTACGGCCCCGCTCTTCAATGTCCCGGCGAACCCGGCGCAATACCCGGACGTCGGCATCGGTATCCACATATACCTTGATATCCAAGCACTGCCGCAGCTGCGGATCGTCCAAGATCAGTATCCCTTCCACGAGCACCACCGCCTTAGGATCGACCCTGCGCTCCTCGCCGCTTCTGGCATAGCGCTCAAAATCATAGACAGGCACTTGAACCGATTGTCCGGCCCGCAGAGCGGTCAGATGCTCTACCAAGAGAGAATTTTCAAAGGATGATGGGTGATCGTAGTTGACCTCTCTGCGTTCTTCAAAACCCAGATCCGGCCGGTCATAGTAGTAGCTGTCTTGGGGAATGATCACCGAATCCCGATCGAGCTGCCTTTGGAGCGCCTCGGCAAATGTGGTCTTGCCCGACCCAGACCCGCCTGCAATACCTACGATAATCATCAGAAAAACAACCTCCCGGGAAATATGGTGTTGGCGGCAGTCCACCGGTCACCGCAGCCAGACCCATACGTCTGCGCCTCTATCATTATACCGTCCCCAGCGCCACAACACCAGGGGTGAAAGCGGTTTTCTACCGTTGGCGTTTGAGATAGGCAATGGCCAGTTGGGTCCGGTCCCGAACTTGCAGTTTATCGAGGAGTACCGTAACATAATTGCGAACCGTACCTTCACTCAAGAACAGGCTGGCGGCAATTTCCCGATTGGAGTATCCTTCTCCAATCAGGCGCAGCACATCGGTTTCCCTTTCCGTCAGTTCCCATGCTTCCTGGCAGTCAGCGGGGGCATCGCCTAGCATCTGCCACAGGCTTTGGGCCACATCCTGCTGAAACACCGCCTGGCCTCTGCGGACGGCCCGCAGGGTATTGATGATCGTCTCCGAAGGCTGGTTCTTCAAAAGGTAGCCGGCTGCCCCATGCCGGACCGCTTCACGGATATAGGCATCATCCTTAAAGGTTGTCAAAATAACCACCGGCAGGTCCGGATACAGTTCTTTGAGCCGCTTGGTGGCTTCCACGCCGTCCATATGCGGCATACGCACGTCCATCAACACTACATCGGGCACAGCCTCGGCACAAAGCGCAAGCGCCTCTCGCCCATCGGCGGCAGCCCAGACTGTTTCCACATCTTCCTCCAGATCCAGCAAGATCTGCATGCTTTCGCGAATCAGGGCATCGTCATCCACTAAAAGCACCTTCACGTCAACACCCCGCTTTCGTTGGACAAGGGCAGAATACACAGAATCATGAAACCCGGCTGCGAGCGGAGGGATACACTGCCGCCCATGTTTTGAACCCGTTCACGAATGCCGGACAGACCCATCCCTTCCTGCACCGGTCCGGAAACACCGACACCATCGTCTTCTACCATAACCCGCACAAAGGAATCGTAGACATCAATCTGCACCAGGACCGTATCCGCCCGGGAATACTTACTGGCATTGGTCAATGCCTCTTTGATCACGGCTCCGGCCATTTCCAATATGTGTCCAGGTATGCGGCCCACATCGCCATGGGTACGGAGCTCGGTCGGACAAAATTGAAAGGTGTCGACGATTTCCCGCAGGTATTCTATTCCCAGTTTGGTTTTCGGGCGCAAATTGTGCACCGTCTCCCGCATCAGAGACACCGACTGCGACAGCCTCTCCACGCTGTTGCGGAGCATGTCCTTGGCCTTGGCCTCGTCCCTGTCCATGAGCTTATCGGCCGCCTGCAGCTGCAGCAGTACGCCGGCTAATCCGTGTCCCACATGGTCGTGAATGTCCCGGGCAATGCGGCCCCGCTCTTGGGCTTCGGCCAGCTTGACCTGTTCTTGGATTGATTGCATTAGGCGGTTTTTCGTTCCTTCCAACTCGTAGCGTGTCCGGCGCTCCTCATCGTAGAGGGCTTCATAGGAGCGGGCCATTCTCAGGCGTTCACGCCAGAGCGAACCAATCACCACAGCCGAAATCACAAGGAGGCCCAAAAAAGGCTGCCACGGGGCGTTCACGAACAGCAGAGCCAGGCCCCCGGCCGCCAGAGCCGGCCAAGCAAGACCATGGGCAGAAGCAGCGGCCAGCGCCACGGGCAGCAGCAGCCAGAAGGCTGGCTGATAAAGGGCTGCGGCAAAGATCAGCAGCGCTTCTGCCGTCACCGTCAAAGGCTGATCACAGAAGCGGTGACGGAAAATGTCCGCGGCGGCCAGAGATAGCAACATGGCCGCCGCTTCCACGGTGATCCCCTGATACAGATAGAGGGCAGAGGCAGCTGCTAGAAAGCACGCCGTTGCATATAACCCGATCATGGGCGGCATTCACCTTCCTTCAGCGCACGAGATCCAGCTTCTTCCACGAACCCAGTAAAAAGAACACGGCAGCGAATAGGGCCAGGAACAGCATCTCCGTTTGCACCGCGGCCAAACCATGGCCGCCGAGGGCTTCCATGGAACCGCGCATGGCCCACGTGGTCGGCACGAAATACGAGATCTGCTGCAGAAAGTCGGGCATGATTTCCCGCGGCCAAAAGCAGCCGCCGAGCATGCACATGGGCATAATGATCAGAGACGAAATGGTACTGGCAGCCTGCACACTAGGCACATAATTGCTCACCCCAACTCCCAAAGCGACCCCGACCACAGCGAATGCAGCCAAGACCGCCGCCACCATCGCGGGCTGGGGACCCAGATCAAAATCCAGCACGACGTGAAGGACAAACAATACAAGCCCCACCTGCAGCACCGATACCGCCAGAAAACTGGCAATGGCTCGGGCCATGTACTGCCTCAGGGATACCGGTGCCAGCAGAATCCGCATAACCGTCCGGGTCTGGCGGTCCCTGACCAGATACAGCGTGGAAAAATTGGACAAAAACAGCATGCTCATGATCAGAAATCCCAGTGACATCGTCGACTGATCCAAGGATCGGCCCTCTCGGGCCGCCTCTTCCACACGGAAGCGGCCCCCGGTATAGGAATTCCACCCGCCATAGAACAACTCCTTCTCTCCTAAGGCGCGGTCAGCCAATAACACCGCTGCATTGAGTGCATTGTCCAGGGCAAAGGCAAACGGTCGATACACGTTGCTGTCCTGGATACCCAATCCCCGCACCGCAGCGCCGCCATGGTCGATGATGTTTTCCGTGAGACCTTCGGGAAGCACCACGGCATACTGCACCCGCAGTTGTACCAGCTGGGCATGGATCGCGTCCTCTTCCATGGGAATCAACCGGGCATGCTCGCCCAGATATTCCTTGAGACTTCGCGTGAAAGGCGTTTGATCCTGATCGGCCCAGGCCACAGCCATTTTTCCCGACCCTCCCAAGGCCATCAGGGTCAGGGCCGTCAGCACCACAGGCACCACCAACATGAAGAACAGATGGATTCTGCTCTTGAGAATGCGTTTCCAATACATCTGGATAATATTCATGCCGCTTGCCTCCTCATGGCCGTAATGCCCGCAATGAACAGGATGAGGATCAGAGCCCAAAGGGACGCCATGTACAGAAGCGTTTCCCGCTGCGGGCCGCCGTAGATGGTGTTGAACATCGCCGTCTGCGTCAAGTAGTTGGGGCTGATGCGCTGCAGAAAGCCCAGAACAGGCCCCGGATGGTCGAGACGGACGTATCCTCCGGCGACGAAGGTGGAAATGGGAATCAGCACATTGAGCACACTGGCGGCAGCCTTCACGTCCCGCAGGGCGGCCAGTACCGCCACACCCAGGGCCGTGGCAAACACCGATGCCGTGACGCAGATGACAGCCAAGAGCAGATAGTCGCTCCCCCAGTTGACATCGTAGACAACGGCCGTAAACAGCAGCAGAGCCGCCACCTGCCACAGAAGCGTAAAAACAACACCGAGAACTTTACCCGCAAATAATGCCGGCGCTGAGATCGGTGTGCTGCGGATGCGGCGGCCCACCGGAGCGGTAAAGTCCTCCGCCATGCCGTCACTGGCATAGAGCGCTCCGAAAAAAATGATCATGACCAGCATTGTCACAGCATAGTAGTCGGTCGCTCCGGTCAGACTATCCCGCCCGGCCTGCTCTTCAGCGACGAAAGGACCCAGATACTGATACTCCATCCTGAAATCACCCATGTCCGCCAGCGCTTCCACCGTACTGGCGCCCTGGGTAAAGCTCTCCAGCACTGTCTTAAGAACCTGGCCTGCTACCAGGTATCCGGAAGGATGGGGGATGAGTTCGATCACCACGGCATCACCGCTGTTTACCTGTTCGTGGTAACCATCCAATACCACGACCCCGCGCACCTTCCCTTCTGCCAGCCAGGCTTGGGCTTCCTCCCGATCCGCAGCCTGCCGCACTTCTACCAAACTGCGGATCTCTTCGTCACCGAAAAACTGCATGATGCGATCCGTTTCTGTTCCTGGTTGATGTCCGACAACAGCGGCCGGAATAGCGTCCATGTCCCGCGGTTCGTACTCCCCTCCCAGCGCACTGCCGAGGATGAAAATGAGAACAATCGGCAGCAGCAGCATGTTGATCAGCGAACCGCGATCACGCATGTTGCGCAGCACCGTCGTTCGAAACACTGTCCATACCTTCACTGCCTTCACCTCCTAGTGGTCCCGCAGACTGCGTCCGGTTAGTGTCAGAAATACATTTTCCAGTGTCGGGCGCTCAATGGACAGCGATTGGATCTCTCTGCCCTGCTCATACAATGCTTGGATGATGCGGCCGACGTTTTTGGCATCCTTATGGGAGACGATCGTGAGCTGGTTTTGATCGCCCTCACATTCCTTGACACCTTCAATGCGGCCGATGGCGGCAGCCTCATCACCGTTGCGGCCGGCAATGGAAACATGGATCACCTGGTCGGCCGCGATCAAATCCTTGAGCTCGTCTTTGCTGCCACTGGCAATAATGCGGCCGTTGTCCATGATCGCAATCCGATGGCAGAGCTGCTCGACTTCTTCCATGTAGTGCGATGTATAGAGGACAGTCGTACCAGACGCATTCAGCTGCCGAACGGAATGCAGAATGTGATTGCGGCTCTGGGGGTCAATACCTACGGTGGGCTCGTCCATGATGACCAACCGCGGGCGGTGCACAATGCCGCAGGCGATGTTCAGTCGGCGCTTCATGCCGCCGCTGAACGTTTTCGGATACTGGCCGGCTCTATCCTTCAGTCCGACGAAATCCAATGCTTCCATGGTGGCCGTCCGCAAGCCCTTCCCCTTCAACCCATAGAGACTGCCGAAGAAACTGACATTTTCTTGCGCTGTCAGATCTTCAAAGATCGAGAGCTCTTGGGGTACCACTCCCACATGCTGCTTGACGCGGCGCTCATCTTGGCGGTGATCGAGGCCGAAGAGAGTAATGGTACCGCTCTCAATGGCAACGAGCCCCACTATGCTTTGAATCAGCGTTGTCTTCCCTGCTCCGTTTGGCCCAAGCAGGCCGAAAATTTCTCCTTCCTTGATAGCCATGGAAACCTGATCCACGGCAATGACCTCCCGATACCGCTTCGTTACATGATCCAGCTGTGCAAGCACAGAGAAGACCTCCTTTTTCCTTTGTTGTCTGTGTTGCTGGTTTCATTGTACAGAGACTCCGTTGGCAACACCAGTGCGCCGAATCATTATCTGCCGTGACAAATGTCATATAATCACCATGTGTCCCTTTAGCCAGCAATACGCAGCCCAGATCGGTCGCTGCGGTACGCCCTGGAACAGGTCCGATACGCCGAAATTCTTTATTAGAATCGCCCATCCGCGCTTGACAACCGGCCAAGCACTGTATATGTTTGACGTAATGAACCATCAATCCGGCCCAACTGCAGTCCGCCGGGGAATACGAACCGCCGCGTGTTTTTTCCAGGAAGGAGTTCGCCCATGGATTCTGTCATCACCTTTGAAGAAGTAGAAAAAGAGTTTACCGGCTTCCGCCTTGGACCGCTTTCCTTCGCGGTGCCTCAGGGCCAATTCACGGTTCTGGCTGGAAGTGAAGGAGCCGGCAAAAGTACGATTATCCGGCTGCTCATGGGCTTGATGTACCCAAGAAGCGGCCGCGTCACCGTATTCGATCGGGACACCGCCGCCTACGGAAGCCGGCTCCGCCAGTCCATCGGGGTCCTATTCGACAGCTGCCACTTCTATGAAGAGCTCAATGCTAAAGAAGTACGGCGTCTCATCGGTCCCTTTTATCCAAACTGGGACCAGGCCGTGTTTGAGGAGTACGCCAAACAGCTGGAAGTGCCTCTGTCCAAGGCCATCCGGGATCAATCCGAAACCGAAAAGCTTAAGGTATCCCTGATCTTCGCCTTGGCCCATCGACCGCCGCTCTTAATCATTGACGAACCCGCTGCGGGCTTTGAAGAAACCTTCCGCAGCCAGCTTTTGGCCATTCTCCGGGAGAAGAAGGGTGAGGACGGCTGCAGCATCGTCTTTGCATCTGACACCACTGCAGAATTAGAGGAAGTGGCCGATTACGTCCTGTTTCTTTCGCAAGGGCAAGTGGCTTCCAGCCAGCCGCTGCGGAACCTGCTCCAGGGTTATGTGCTGGCAGCGGGCAGAATCCGCTACCTCCACCCCCGGGTGCAAAATGCTTTCGTTCACATTGCAGAAAAAGACGGCCAGTTTGAAGGCCTGATTGCTTCGGACAGGCCGGAACTGGCCGAACTAAAAGAACATGCTTCCCTGCAGGAGCCATCGCTGCAAGACGTTTTGTCCCATCTGGAAGGGGTCGAATAATATGTTTTACCTAGTGCTGAAAGATTTTTGGATTCAAAAGCGATATGTTTGGTTTCTCCTGTCCTATTCGGCCTTCCTTTTCGTCATGTTTCAAGACGTGCCCGGTTCTGAATTCTTCCCTGTGGTGCACCTCATGGGCGGCATCATGACCACCTATTTGCTTCTTCTGCAGAACTCTGTCAGCGAAGAGAAAAACAACACACATCTGCTCACCAACAGCCTGCCCGTCAGCCGCAGCCAAGTGGCTGCGGCCCGCTATCTCACTGCGGCCGCCGCCGCACTGCTGGGTTTTCTGACCATGGGGTTTGTGGGTATCGTGTTAGCCGCCCTCCCCTTCGACATTGCGGTAGAACCCTTTCGCTGGGTGGGTCTGCCTGCGGTCCTGGCATTCAGCCTTGTGGGCACCGCCGTCTATCTGCCGCTGCATTTTGCCTACGGATATCCCGGCGCTAGAATGGTAGGCATTCTTGTGTTCATCGGTCTGTTCCTTCTGCCCAACGGTTTGGCCAACATGTATTTGCAGGGCGAAGGGGGGGCGCTCTTTACTCCTCTCTTCCAATGGGCTTCCGGACACTCCTTTTGGTTTCTAGGCATGGTAGGGCTTATCATTTCCCTGGCGGCAGTGGGCCTGTCTTTGGTTGTTTCGTGGGAACGCTATAAGTGGAAGGACCTCTACCCCAAATCACCCGCGCGCACGCGCCCGTGACTGTAGTGCGTCCCAGGCAGCAGGAAACGAAGGCTAGCATCGAGAATCTATTCCTTAGGATAAAGGCCAATTTTATGGAGGTGGTTTCTGTGAAGAAGGCAGCCTTGGTGATAGCGGAAAAATCGTTCCGGGATGAAGAATACCAGGTACCAAAGGAAGTCTTTGAGCACCACGGCGTCAAAGTTGTGACCGTCTCGACCACATTGGCTAAAGCCGTCGGCAAGCTTGGCATGGAAGTGAGACCGGATGTGCACATTGATAATGTCAAAGCATCGGATTTTGACACCGTAATCTTCGTTGGTGGCCCAGGCACCGAACAGTATTTTCAGGATCCCACCGCTCACCAGTTGGCCAAGGACACCCTCTCCGAGGGACGCATATTGGGAGCCATCTGCATCGCCCCGGTCATCTTGGCCCGGGCCGGTCTGCTGCAGGGCAAGAAAGCTACTGTCTTCCCGGACGGCGCCGATGTGCTGAAAGAAGAAGGCGCAGATTATACCGGCCGAACAGTGGAACGGGACGGCTCCATCATCACAGGCAGCGGCCCGGAAGCAGCCGAAGAGTTTGCCATGGCCATTTTGGAAACCGCAAAAAAGAAGGCATAGCACAAGAAGCTGCCCGGCTCTGTGAAGAAAGAGCCGGGCAGCCTGTGTTTTCAGTGAATAATCAACTCGTCCAAGGAACGCTTCGGCACGTGATGCACCCCTTTGTCGTCACGCCAGTAGCGGATCTCGCCTTCTTTGGCTTCATCGATGACGACCGTTTCCACCGGCTTGCCCAATGCCACAACCAGAAGAATTTCGTATTTTTCGGGGATGGCCAGCAGCTCCCGCAGCTTCGCCCGGCGGACCGAACCTATCATACAGCCGCCGAGACCTCGATCGGCCGCAGCCAACAGCATGGTCTGGGCTGCAATACCATGATCGCAGCCGAACGTCTCAGCAATATCCTTATCGCCAAGAATAACGATGTAACCGGTGGGACGTTCACCGGCACTGGGTCCGGGCCAATCGGTCAGGTGCCCCGCCCAGCTTAAGCAGGCAAAAATGTCGTCATTGACATCTTCGCTCCAAGCCGTGTAATACTTCAAGGGCTGTTTGTTCTGACCGGACGGGCTGAGGCGGGCACAATCCACCAACTCCTTCAGTGTCTGCTGATCCAACGGATGCGATTCGTCAAACCGGCGATAGCTTCTGTTTTTCAACACCAATTCCTTAAACAACGTCCTGCCACTCCTCTCATCGACTTTGTTTTGACTTGATTTGACCTCCGTTAGGCAGTGAAATGTCCGGTGTCTCTACCCACTCCTCGCTGTCGCGGTCTTCTTTGAAAAAGAGGTCATCCACGGAGACTCGTTCCGGCCGGTTGTCCTTGGATTGGCTGGGCAGAATTCTTGTTTCTAGGATGTTCAACTTCCGCTGCAGTTCTTCTTTGGCCTGTTTCTCGATTTCCAGGTCGCTGATGGTATCCTTTAGTTCCTGGATCAAAGTGTTCTTTTCTTCCAGCTCTTCTTGATGGCTGTACTGCATACGCTTCAATTCCCGGCTGAGGAACCGTACATAAGACCCCATCTCATCCGCGCTCCCGGCCAGGCGGTTGAAGATAACGAGGTAATCGGATAGAATGGAGTTATCGATGTCATAGGGATATCGTACGGTGTGGTCGATTTCGCTCCACCCTTCTTCAAAAATCGTGCGTACTTGGATCTCGGCCACATAGTAGCCCTTGGCTGGCCTCGATACAATCAAGTAGTGCAGCGACCGATACCCATAGGGATGTTCCACAATGTCCAGGCCTTTGTTTCGAAAGCCTTCGATCAGCTTGGCCTTATCGCCATGCCGCACATTGGCAATGGGCGTCTCCACCTGTTCCCAGTTTTCAGTGATGAAATCATGAATACGAACCCAGTCTTCTTTAAACAGATGCATAATGCGGATGCCCACCAGATCAGTGATAATTTCTTGGTAGTTGTCCGCGGTGATCTCCGTCTGGGGACAGGCAAGCCTTTTGCGGATAATCTTCTCCAACAGATGTTCCGGCTCCTTCGTGCGAGCCTTGACGGTGTGCACTTTGTCTGCCTTGCGAAGATACTCAGCCAAAAGGGTCAAAATGGTTTCCAGATCAGGCCGGAGTGCCAAATAGTGGTGGTAGATTTCCATAAGCCGGCCCCAGGATATACCCGCTTTCTCAAAGTCCTGCTCACTGATGTTGTACTTGGCCAAGAACCGCTGTCGATTCAAAGGATCCCCTCCTAAAGTGGTGGTGATCAAGAGGCTCCCGAGCGCCGCAGAGCACGGCGAAGCCCTTTATGGGAGAGCTCCGGGCGCTTTCCTCATTGTACAAAGGGGGCATGACCTGCCGTGAAAAAAATACTCCGCACTGCCATTATTCTATCCATCGTAGGTTTGGTCCTTTACAGTATATGGTGGCTGCGGCCCCAGAGTGTCATGCCCGAGGGTTACGACGCAGCGCGGACCACAGAACAGGTTGCCTTCAGCGAAAACCGTTTCCTCAGCTTCAAACCGCGCAACGCTCCTGAAACCTTCTCCACAGGCCTCATCTTATATCCCGGAGGACTCGTGCCGCCGCGGGCATATGCCCCCTTGGCCCGGGAACTAGCCGCCGCAGGCTATCCCGTCTGGCTTGTGCCCATGCCGCTGCATCTCGCGGTCTTAGGCAGCGGCCGGGCGGCGGAGATCATCCAGCAGTATCCTGCCATTTCCCATTGGGTGGTGGGCGGCCATTCCTTAGGAGGAGCCATGGCGGCCCGTTTTGCCGCCCAGGACGAATATCCGGTAAAAGGCTTGGTGCTGTTGGCTTCCTATCCCAGTGAAAGCGATTCTCTGCGCGGCGAAAACCTACCGGTTCTATCCATATACGGCTCTGAAGACGGCCTGGCATCCCCCGACGTAATCCGCCAACACTCTGCGCGCCTTCCCGAGGATACCGTTTACCTAGAGCTGCAGGGAGGCAATCACGCCCAGTTCGGCTGGTATGGCCAGCAGGATGGCGATGGACAGGCAAAGATTTCCCGAGAAAGCCAGCAACAGCAGATTGTGACAGGAATTACCTGGTTTTTGCAATCCCTGGAAGTAAATCAATAACCGTTTCCTAATGTAAGTGTAACATGACTGACCAAGGTTTCCAAGGGCCTTCGGCCGCATCCAAGCGATGGACGGCATTGGATCAAGAAAAAGAACAGCCAGGTCACGGCTGTTCTTTTTTGCGTTCTATGTCCCACGCATGCAGTTTTTCATCCATGGACTGCAGTACTTCGTAAACCCGAAAGCGAACCAACAGTGCCTCGCAGAGCAGGCGCCACAGAAGATTGGCCGCCAGCCAACTGAACAAAAACCCGG
>Ga0207421_10004745_pt1 | contig 15507 bp, 16 predicted proteins | sample SodLakKL_010_SED_4_FD_187542 | JGI IMG/M metagenome (GOLD analysis project Ga0207421, IMG submission 187542) | Alkaline sediment microbial communities from Lake Tanatar, Kulunda Steppe, Russia - 8KL_010_SED (SPAdes) (version 2) | ecosystem: Environmental > Aquatic > Non-marine Saline and...
CCGAGCATCTTGTAAAGTACTCTGGAACATTATAATCGGTTTTGAACATAAAAAGCATAGACAGGACATTTCAGATATGGGTCAAACTCTGGTTCTGGCAGAAAACCTCCGGTGGGAAAAACCTGGTAAGAGTTTTGGTCCGGTTAATGTTGGCAACTGATGCCAACTACTGTTTTGATCTGCTCCAGTAATAAAAAAATGATACAAGAATAATAACTGCGCCAAATAGCAGCCAGCTATAATTGTAATTTCCATGTAAGTCAGCAATTATGCCAAAAATGGGAGGTGCTATTAGGATCCCGATCCTATTAAAAAGCAAAGTCATACCCATCGCTGCGCCGGTCCGTGCTGATCCGGCAATCTCAGCTATCTCAACAAAATAAAGTCCGCCCCATCCGAAAATAGAAAACCCTAAAAAAAATGAAAAGATATAGATTACAGGAAGGCTTAATTGGTGACTGTTAAAGGAAGTTCCAGCTATAATAAAGATCACGCCAGATATTAAACCTAAGATAGAAAGAGCTTTACTCCGGTCACCTTGCAATAATCGATCGGAAAACCAGCCCCAGGTTGGCCGGCCGACTATACCTCCGATTTGAAAAACACCGAGCCCTATACCGGCAGCCGACCGAGTTATGTGCAAGTCTTCAGAAAGGAACACCGCATAATGAGCAAAAACAGCCCCCACACTAAAACCTGCTAATATTATCCCGAATAGGGATGTAAAAAGGAACCGCTTCTCTGTAATAAAATAATGCAGGTTCTCTTTAAGCGAGGGAGGTTCTTCCTTTTGAACTCCTTGTTGACCTTCCAACTGTCTGTTCTTTGATTTTTTTTTATAAAGTTTGTAAAATAGAAATCCAATTAATAAAACAAAGACCCCAGCTATTTGAGTTGTCATCCTCCAACCAAAACTTTCCCCCATTAGAGGTAGCAAGCTAGCGCCCACAAGTCCTCCGATACCCAGTCCAGACATTGCTATTCCCATAGAAACTGCATGCTTTTCAGGCGGAGTATCAGAAATTACCGCTTTATTAACGGAAGGATTAATAATGCTATGACCCACACCGGCTATGATGGCCAATAAAAGAATAAATATATAAGAAGGAGAAAAACTAAACAAAATGATCACAGAGCCCAGGCATAAGATTCCAAAAATAACTCCCTTTTTGGGTCCAACTCTATCCACAACACTACCGGTAAAAACAGCAAGCATGGCAGAGCTTAAATAAAAAAAAGTAGAATAGAATCCAACTTGAGTTCTGGTCAAAACAAACTCTTCTCGAACAAAAGGAAGAAGCGCCAGGAAACCATTTATACTAAGCGACATTGCAATTAATGGTATAGCAAGAATGGCAAGAGCCTTATAATAAGCTGACTGCTTTGCGTATGTAGATTGTTTAATTATTAAACCCCCCTGGAAGCCTGAATAAAATAATAAATATATATAAAACTAATCCCGGTAATAATACTTATTATTTCGGTGAGTTTGTCACTATTGCCGTGGAATTTCCGTGCTGCAGGATCACGCTGTATTTGATTTGATTTCAACCTCTCAGTGTGCAAAGCACTTTTAACCTTGATTTAATGATAAGCAGTTTTTGTAGTCATGATTGTATTATACCTGACTTTCATTGATTTAAATAACAGATTTAATATCTTGAACTTATAAAACAAACCCGGTTGAGCATGACCCATTAGCCGTGGAAATTGAAGTGGCGGTACCTCTACCCCTTATGGTATAAAGGGGTTGAGCAATTTATTAAAAAGGAGGCCCCGCCATTGTCAGAATACCACAAGGCTAATAAACAGTCTACAGCAAAAAGAAACAATGTGTTATCAAAGAATGAGTCCGGTAATCTTAAGCAAACCTTAAAAGACGGATTTTTAGACTTCTGCACAGCAGCCGGGGTAGTTGCCCTGTATGAATTAATGGAAGAAGATGTGGCCAGGGTAGAAGAACCCAAGGGCAAACACATTGCTGAGCGTGAAGCCTACCGGCACGGGTTTGAATCAACCAGCGTAACCATGGCCGGGACAAAAATTCCGATCGACAGGCCCCGGGCAAGAACAGTAGATGGCCAGGAAGTGGAGATAGAATCTTTAGAGCTGGCCAGGAACAATGATTTATTGTATGAAACAGCATTAGCTCGCATGCTGCATGGTCTCTCAAGTTAGTAACTACAGCTAAGGCTCTGAAAACCCCGGCAGTAAAAGTTCTGCAAAAAGCACGGTTAGCCGGAGGTTTATCAGAGCAACGGAAGCAGAGCTAAAAAAATTGATGGGTCGTAAGGTTCCCGGTATTGTAGCGCTTTACATCGATGGAGTTGTCTTTGCAAATTACAATGTAGTCATAGCTATGGGCCTTGATATTGACGGCAAGAAGCACATTCTCAGGTTTAAGGTGGTAGCCACAGAAAACGCTACAGTCTGCCAGGACCTCTTAGTAGATCTCTGTGAAAGAGGACTCAACTAGAGAAGGTGGCCTGTTAGCTGTAATCGATGGTTCCAAAGCCTTAAAGAAAGCGTTAGAGGCCACATTCGGTGATAACGTGCTTATCCAGCGCTGCCAGGTTCACAAGAAGCGCAACATCAAGGGCTACCTACCTGAAACATCATGGCAGTGGACCAAAAAACAGCTCAACCGGGCCTGGGCTAAGGAAGACGCTGGTGCCGCCCTTCGCGATTTAAAAGCACTGGCCACCAGGCTTGAGAATGATTATCCGGATGCTTCTGCAAGTTTAAGGGAAGGGCTTGGTGAAACCTTAACTGTTCAGAAAATGGCTATCTCAGGGTTATTACAAAAGAGCTTATCGACTACCAACCCTACCTGAATCAGCAATCAATGTTGTTCGAGACAGGACTAATAACGTTAAAAACTGGCGAAGCGGCAAAATGGCTCAAAGAAGGGTGGCTGCCGGGTTGCTCGACGCAGAAACAAGATTCAGGCGCATCAAGGGATATCGAGATATGGTGTTGTTAAAAAACGAAATCAGACGCTTGATTATAGAGCAAAGGGACGGATATTCGAATAAGGGAGGAATCGGGTCAAAAACAGCGTAATCCTACGCCACGGAAATTCCACGGCGATAGGGACAAGTTCACCCAGTTTGTCAAAAAATGTGTTGAAAACTTCACTGCCATTGGACATGCTAACTTCCCCCTGTTTGAGGTCTTATGAGCAGAAATTATTAAGATAATTGACGAACCTTTTTTATATAGTGGCATAAAGGAGGGTTCGGATGGAATCCGGAAATGACAAGCACCGATTATTAATCGAAAACCTTCTCGACGCTTTTGCCTGCCATCAGCTTGTAACAGATAAAGAAGGCAAGCCCGTGGACTATATCTTCCTCGAGGTTAACCCGGCCTTTGAAACGATGACCGGCCAGAAAAGAGAAGATGTAATCGGTAAAAAGGTGACGGAAGTGATTCCAGGTATAGAGCATTCAAACTATGGCTGGATCGGTACATACGAGCGGCTTTTTAAGACCGGGGAATCAATTCAGTTCGAACAGTATTCCGAGGTTCTCGGCCGTTATTACAGGGTCACCGCTTACGCCGAAGGCGACAGATGTTTTTCGACCATCTTCCAGGACATCAGCGACCGGAAAGAAAAAGAAGAGCGCACCAAAGAGCTGAGCTTTTTGCACAACTTTTCTCTTTTGCTCCGCGAAGAAAAAAATGACCTGGAAAAAATACTGGAGGAAACTGCCAGGCTCCTGCCCCCTTCTTTACAGGACCCCAAGCTAGCCTGCGCCAGGATTACTTTCGAGGAGCGCCAGTACAAAACGCAGGGTTACCGGTCTACACCCTGGAAAATCTCCTCTACCCTACAACTACAAGGTCAGCAGGTCGGAACCATAGAGGTTTGCTATCTCGAGCTGCCTAACCGGGAGCAGAACCCCTTCTTAACAGAAGAAAAGCTTATGCTGGCAACGACAGCCGAGCACCTTAGCCGTGTTATAGAGCAGATCCAGGCCAAAAAAGTGCTGCAGGAAAGCGTAAACAAGCTATCTGTCACCCTGCACTCTATTGGCGACGGCGTAATCACCACCGGCTCCGACGGGAAGATCACCCGCCTGAACCGTCAGGCGGAAAAGCTCACAGGGTGGGCAGCCAAAGAAGCGCTGGGCCGCAAGGTGGAGGAGGTGCTCCAAAGGACCCTGGACGAAGTGTGCGACATCGTGGACAGCCCCATTGGGTTTTACCATTTTGTGAGCGAGGATGAGAAACTTATCACCTTAAAAGCCTGGTCCACCGGCACCCTGGAGCATTTTTGTGAAACAGGGGATTTAAGCGAAATGCAATACAGTATTGCCGAAGCCGGCGTATGGGTCGACTGCATGCGGGTGCGCCACCCGGTAATCCACAACGATTACCTTTCCCTCCCCCACCGCCGGGGAACTCCGGAGGGCCATGTCGAAGTTACCCGCGAAATGGTAGTACCAATCATGGGCCAGGACAGCATTGTGGCCATTTTGGGGGTAGGCAACAAACCACATGATTACACCGACCAGGATATCCAGCTCGTTTCTTGCTTTGCCGACATAGCCTGGACAATAGCCGAGCACAAGAAAACGGAAGAAAAGATCCGCTACTTCAGCTTTCACGATACCCTCACAGGCCTTTACAACAGGGCTTTCCTGGAGGAAGAGGTCAAAAGGCTGGACACGCAAAGACAACTGCCCATCAGCATAATCATGGTAGATTTAAACGGCCTCAAGCTGGTAAACGATACCTACGGTCACGTTAAAGGCGACGAGATGCTTAAAAGCACCGCCAGTATCTTAAAGAAATCCTGCCGCAAACTAGATCAGAGGAAGCAAGAGCTATATCCGAAAGAATTAATGACAACTGCCGAGAAGCTTATGTGGAAGATGTCCCTGTATCCTTAGCTTTGGGCCATGCAATCAAAGATACCGTGGATAAAGACACGATAGTTATTTTGAGCGAAGCCGAAAATGACATGTACAAAAATAAGCTTGCTAATAGCCGGAGCACAAAAAGCGCTGTCCTCAATGCTTTGCAAAAGACGCTGGAAGCAAAAAGTTTCGAAACAGAAGAACATTCTAATAACATACAGGCAGTTGCCCTTCAAATCGGGGAGAAGCTGGAGCTTCCAGAAACTGAACTGAACCGGTTGAGATTGTTGAGCTCCCTTCATGATATAGGTAAGATAAATATACCTGAGGACGTATTGACGAAAGAAGGCTCACTTTCCAATGAAGAATGGGAGTTAGTAAAGAAACATCCAGAAATAGGTTGGAGAATTACACGAGCTACAGATGAATTTGTCCACGTGGCTGATGAGATATTGGCGCACCTCACCCCTGACTCAGCCACAAACAAATAGGGATTGGCAGAGCAAATAACTGTCCCCTGTTCTGCGCAATATGGACCAAGCAGAAGTTAGGGTAAATTGTAGGGGCTTTAATTGAAATCTGATTTGCTGCTGTCTTTCTTTCCAGCCCTTTACTGTTAAAGGTGAGCACTGCATACACTTCATACCCCGAATAGGAAAACGCTAAGCGTTGCTATGGATTCAGTCCGTGAATCACAGGAAGAATACTCTTCCAGGAAAAAACTTCTTGAGTTTGATGTTTTGGACATGACCTCCTATATTTTGTGCTACAATTGAAGAAGGCAGGTTTTATTATGGGGAAACTTGATCAAGGGACAGACTGTATTTAGACTATTTGAGACAAATCAAGGATAGAATATCTCGTTAAAAGAAAATTATTAAGCAATGGGGTGCATTGAATGAACAAGAAACAAAGTGAAGTAATGCAAAGCGGCCAGGGATTTGTGGCTGCGCTCGATCAGAGTGGGGGAAGCACACCTAAAGCGCTTGCAGGTTATGGAATATCTGAGGACCAATATGAAAGCGAAGATGAGATGTTCGACCTGGTTCATGCTATGAGGACTAGAATCATTAGCAGTCCGTCCTTTACATCGAAGCATATTCTGGCAGCGATTTTATTCGAGAATACTATGGATCGAACCATAGAAGATTTATATACGGGGGATTATCTGTGGGAGAAAAAGGGTATCGTTCCTATTCTCAAGGTAGATAAAGGCCTGGAAGAGAAAGCAGAAGGGGTTCAGCTGATGAAGCCCATAACAGATTTGGATTCCAAGTTGGACCGGGCAGCAGAACGAAAGATGTTCGGAACAAAGATGAGATCTGTCATAAAAAGCGCTAATCCTGCAGGAATTAAAAAAAATGTTGAGCAGCAATTTTCCTACGGCAAAAAAATCATTGCAGCAGACTTTGTTCCTATCCTGGAGCCTGAAATCGATATAAAGAGCCCTGATAAAGCAGAATCAGAGAGATTAATGAAGATAGAAATATTACAGCACCTGAATAACCTTTCTGAGGACGAAACAATTATGCTGAAGCTTTCTATACCAGATGAAGATGGTTTTTATTCTGAATTAGTTGAGCATCCAAAGGTTATGCGTGTAGTAGCGCTTTCCGGTGGTTATAGCAGAGAAGAAGCGGTTATAAGGTTAGAGCGAAACCCCGGACTAATTGCTAGTTTTTCCAGGGCATTGCTAGAAGGCCTTAATTTTCATCAATCAGATGAAGAATTTAATGCTATGCTGGGCAACTCTATAGAAGATATTTACAGGGCATCGGTTACATAAATCTATCCAGGCGCGCCAGGGACTCGAGGCGCCCGGGAAATTCCTCTTTTCTAATTAAACCATTTCCCCTTGTTTTTATTTTTGCAGGTTACGAAGGGCTGGGTATTAGTAAGGCAGTTTTCAATGGGTGCCGCCAAAGATTGCTAATGGCTTTTACCAAGCAGTGAATTATTTGATAAGCAGGAATTCTACTGGAAATATAGAAGTATAATTCAAAATTATCTGTTCAGCAATGTAAAACCTTTAACCTGGAGGTGGGAAAATGTTTAAAAACCGGGAAAAAATTATGGCCCGGGTAGCAGAAATGCCCAGGGGAGAAAAATCGCCTTCAAACCGCTATTGGTGCCTGACCTGCAAAATGCTTTTTTCGATGGAGGAACCTGTTTGTCCCTATATGTCCAAGATATGTATCAATACCCCTATCCCCGTGGAGCTGGCTGGTCCGGAATCGACAATTAGCCTGGAAAAAATCGGCCTGTTTTATCCAAAAATCCCGCAAAAAATGCTGGCTTTTTTGGCAAAAGGCGATCCAAAAGATATTGCCAGGCTGTGGGTCGAAAAATATTTTGATTTTCTTGAGCAATGGAATTTTGCATATAAGCATGAACCGATGCAGACCATTAAAAGTTTTATTATCACAATATCGGGCAGTGAAACCGGGCAGCGAATCCGTTCCGGTGAAATCTCCATGATTATCACTGACCTGGAGAAAGTATGGGATCAAGATAGATTTTTTAGTATTTTAGAGCCTGCTCTGGAATTGTTAAAAGAAAAATTAGCAGTGGAGGAGACAATTAAACTGGACAGCCTTGATATCTTAGGCGAAATGGATACGGGCAAATATTTTTGCCCTATGTGCAGCAAATTCTTTGAATTCTCAACCCAGAAAGATTCGATCACCTGCCCGCTGATGGCTCAGAAGTGCATGGCCGTACCGACAAACATCAATAATATCAAGTACAAACTCGATCACCTGGTCCGGGTTTACGACTACACACCGGATATCTACAAGAAAATGGCCGAGGCTTTAGATGCTCAACCGGATGCTAAGGATTATCTGCGCGAGGTCCTGACAGAAGAGTGGCTTTTCGAAGTCGATGATCAGGAACTGGATCAGGTAAGCAGTTTGCTGGGCGTAAAAGATTTATAGAAAACCTGGTTATGGGCATTTAAAGAGGTAGTTGAAAACAAAAGATGAGTGAAACAAATGATAGCCACGAGATTATCATTCGCAATAGACTTCAGCCGGGAGATATGGGCTCAATAATCTATTTGCATGGGATACTCTATGCTGATCAATGTGGTTTTAATTATACTTTTGAACCTTATGTTGCTGCTCCCCTGGCCGAATTTGTAAAGTTCTTTAACTCAAGGGAGCGGATCTGGATAGTAGAAAAAGACGGATCAGTGATGGGTTCGGCTGCCTTGGTCAGGGCTTCCGATCAGGAAGCTCAACTGCGCTGGCTACTGCTTCACCCGAAAATCAGGGGCCTTGGAGTCGGTAGAAAGCTCGTAGAAGAAGTAATCTTATTTGCCCAGGAATGCGGATATCACTCAATATTTTTATTAACGGTTGATATTTTGCCCCAGGCAGCATGTCTTTACCGGTCAGTCGGTTTCAAAATCACTGAAGAAACAAGAATCGAGCTGTGGGGCATAGAAATGACTGAACAAAAGTACGAAATTAAACTATAGATTATGCGGGGGCAGGGATGTTCCGGGTGCGAAGTTTTTACCGCAGGTGCAGATAGAAAGTGGCCCCTCGCCCCGGCTGTCCTGATTAATTCCAGGAGGTGTTACTTTATATAATTAGAATCGCTTTGCATCCACTATATTTCAGTAGAGATCAGATGTTTTGACAGGTCGGAAGGAATGGGTGTGCTTTTTCTTGTTTCCATGCCGATGGTTACTATGGTTACATGGGTACTGATCACTTTTTTCATCGAATCCTTCTTAAATATTTCCTGAAGAAAAACAAAGCTGCTTTTGCCAGCTTTAACCGGAGAAGTTACAACCAGCAAAATATCATCTTTCAGGCATTCACCCAGGTAATCAATATTGATATTAACCGAAGCCAATCCAATTCCCCGGGCAATCAGATTGTCAAAAGAGCAGTTTGCCTTTTTAAACCAGTCTTCTCTGCCCCATTCCAGGTATTCCAGATACTTGGCATTATTGACGTGACCCATAGAATCAACTTCTGTAGAGCGGACCGGTATTTCCAGGGTGGTTTTCATAAAAAGCAACTCCTTGCTGTAAAAGTATCATTGCGATTCGGCATTTTAAATAATAAAATATCCCGGCTTCATATATTAACGATTACCGGACCTGGTTTCTATAAACAAGAAAAGCCGGATGCTTCTGCCTGTAATAAACCTTAATAATCCTGATCCTCTATCAAAGGCAGGAAGCGGCAGCCCAAGGTTTTTTGTTTGGTGATATTTCCTTGCCGGTCTTTACTGATTACCATCAATTCCTGTTCTCGGGAACCGCCAACAGGTATGACCATTATACTGTTATAGGCAAGTTGCTCCAGTAATAAGGAGGGGATATGATTAGCAGCAGCTGCTACAAGGATACCGCCAAAGGGGGCTTCTTCGGGCCATCCCTTAGTTCCGTCCCCCACTTTTATGCTGATGTTATTATAACCTGGCTCTTTTAGCACTTTATCAGCATCCTGGGATAGCTTTTCAAATCTTTCAATAGTATATACATGCTCAACTATTTCAGCCAGAATTGCTGTCTGGTATCCCGAACCGGTCCCTATTTCCAAAACCTTTTCATCACCGATTAAATCCAAAGCTTCAGTCATCAGGGCCACCATATAGGGTTGTGAAATGGTTTGATTATGGTCAATGGGCAGGGGGAAATCTTCATAGGCCTTAAAACGTTGCTCCGGGCTTACAAATAAGTGTCTGGGCACCTTGTAAAAAGCATCTAAGACTTTTTTGTTTGTTATGCCCCGACGGATTAATTGGGTCTCAACCATGTTTTGTCGAAGTTTACTATAGTTTTGGATAAACATCGATTTTATAATCTCCGCTTTCTTTGTTTAAGGATCTACATATAATATAACATTGCTTGAAGGGCGTTTCAATTGCCCGCGATCACTCATTTATAATTTTACCGATGGCAAGCAGATCTCCTTAGACGGATTGCAATTATTTTACCAGGTAGCATTAAAAATATGAGGGAGGATTTGGTGATGACAGAGAGTGTTTTAAACAGTATGCAGGAAAAACTGTGCAGTACAAGCAAATGGGATTTTTCCGATTTGAAGGCATTTTTTATTAATTGTACTTTAAAAAAGTCGCCTGAGCTATCACACACGGAAGGATTAATGAAAATTCCCCAGGCTATCATGGAAAAAAACGGTGTGGAAGTGGAGATCCTAAGGGCGGTGGATTATGAAATTGCTTACGGTGTAAATGCTGATATGACCAAACATGGCTGGGAAAAAGATGACTGGCCCCAGATTTATAAGAAATTACTGGATTCTGACATCCTTATATTAGGCACGGCGATCTGGCTTGGTGAGAAAACCTCGGTTTGTCAGAAGATAATTGAAAGGCTTTACGGACATTCCGGCGACCTGAATGATGCCGGGCAGTATGGTTTTTACGGACGGGTCGGGGGCTGCCTGGTTACCGGAAATGAGGACGGCGTTAAACACTGCGGTATGGGGATCCTATATTCTCTGCAGCACCTTGGTTTTGTGATTCCGCCCCAGGCTGATGCCGGATGGCTGGGTGCGATTGGGCCGGGACCATCTTACATGGATGCTGATTCAGGAGGTCCTGAAAATGATTTTACTAACCGCAATACCACTTTCATGACCTGGAATCTGCTGCACATGGCCCGTATGCTTAAAGACAATCAAGGTATTCCTGCTCACGGTAATCAACGGAGCAAATGGGCTGCCGGGTGCCGTTTCGATCATCCTAACCCGGAGTACAGGTAATCAAACCTATTTAAGCCTGGTAAAGTCCTTTCGGATGGTGGGACAGTAAGTTTCCCGAAAGAGTGGAAAGGGTTTCAATCTTCAACACGATAATTATAGCGTAACTATAACTGGGGATGCTGCCGGAATCTGCTAATCATCCTCGGCGTAGATTTTAACGTAATCACCATGCACCCAGCCTTCTTTGCCGTCGGGAGTTATAACTTCCAACCAGTCACCATCTTTGCCGATTACATCCAGGATAGTTTCCGAGCTTAGAATATCAATAATCAGGTAAGTTATCTCCGGGCCGTCTCGCAGGTTTAGATTATCGGGACCGGTACTGACAATAACCTGACTACCGGCTTGAGGGGTTCTTGGTGCTTCCTCCCATTCTTCTGGACGTTCCAAAATAGTTGCGACCCGGTTTAGATCATCGGGGGATACAAGGTTTTCCTGGATATCGCCAGTTTCGGTGTCTTCGATTGATATAGAAACCTCCTGGACAGCATCTTCGGCAGCATAAAAGTTGTGGTAATAAACAGCCAGCACAAATAGCTTTGCCGCTGCAAACAGGGCCCTGTCTTTTTGTTCGTGGTCTATTACCAGGTAAAAATCCTGATATGAATTGTCATAACTTATATCTACCAAGTAAGGGTATTGGCGGTTATCTTTCAGAGCAGTGATTTTCTCCTCTAAATCGTTTTTTGCTTCTCCAAGCAGCTTATCTTTTACTTCAGGAGACATTTTATAAATCAGAACCTGGTCGTCACTTTGGACAACCTCATCTACGCCTTGTTCCTCTAGAGCCCTGGTTGTAATTTCTTTTATATCCTTATCCTCAAAGGAAAAAAGAGCCAGGGGCAGGGTTACCTCAACTTGTTGTTCACCCAGAGCTAAGAGTTCCCTTAACTGTTGGAAAACCCCTATTTCAATGCGACTGTCTATAAAAGCAAATATGCTTATTGCCACGATTATTATTAATAGTAGAGCAAGGGGAATCAACCATCTTTTTTTCTTTCCGGCCTGTTTGTCAGGTTTGAACCTCTTTTGCACATATTGCGTTTCTCTTTCGGGATTTTCTCTGTTTTTAGAACGGGGCTCATCAAAAAATTCCACTTTAGCCACCCTTCCTTTAGGCTTATAATCAATAAACAGGTAAGCCTGGCTATTATTATATAATTTATTCGTGATAGATATTAAAAATCCTTGCTCCCTTTTATTTCGCGTTGTAAAATATCGGATCTGCCGCGGTTACGCCAATTTAAACAGTAGAAAAACAAGCTTGCTGAGAGGTATTTACCATTATACTTCCGGACAGTTGATAAAACATATTCCAGTGGGCAGGGATTGCTTAACTCTATGCGGGGGAGGAGGTGCTTGCTGATGATAGTTGTGTTAAAATAACCAAGCCGGCCCTGAATCACTTTCTTTATGCTGCTATAAGAATGGCTTTGACACCCAGGCTTTGCGTGGTATTTGAAGATGCCGGGGCAGGCATTACTGCAGCCAAAGTTTTGGAAATGAACACCATGGGGATCGGTCCTGCCAAAAGAGTAGGAAGCGCTGATTATATTTATTACTCTGTTTTTGATCCCAGGCTGGAGGACATTATCTGACGAAGGAGAGCAAAGCTTAAAATGGAGCGAAAAGATTTTGGATACATCATTGAAGGGACAATGAGTTACCTGCATATTTTGTTTTACGGTAGTCACATAGTCCGTTTTGTTTACAGTGATCAAAAAGAAGTGCCGCCTTCGACTATGGCCATGATTCATGCACCGAAAAAGGCAGTTGGTTCTCCGGAGCACTACACATTAAAAACAGAAAAACTAGCTGTTAATGTGGACCGGAAAACACTTTCTGTTAGAATATCCGATCAATATGATCATACCCTCAGTGAAGATCTGGGGATTGCTTTTAGCGAGAAAAGGATAGAAAAGAAAAGGTTATGGGAAATCGGGATTTACGGTAATGGGGAAAAATATACCTGGTTAAACCAACTGGGGGTTAAGACATCAAATTATAACAGTGATGTGTTACGGCAGGCAACGATTCATAATCCCATGGTGGAACAGATGCACACGGCAATCCCTTTCTATATTGGGGTAGCTCCCGGGCAGGCTTACGGGATATATCTTGATAATAGTTACCGCACCAGTTTTGATTTTGCTGTAAGTAATCGTGAAAAAATCAGTTTCCAGGCTGAAGGTGGATTTCTCGATTATTATTTCATATATGGCCCTACCGTAGCTGAAGTAATAAAAAACTATTCTTTACTGACCGGTACTCCACCTATGCCGCGCAAGAAATTCTTAGGCTATCATCAGAGCCGTTACAGCTATAAAACTGAGGACGAATTGCTTGCGGTGGCAGAAAACTTAATTAAACATAAAATACCCTGTGATGTTTTGTATATCGATATTGCTTATATGGATGCGTATAAGGTTTTTACCATCAGTGAAAAACGTTACAAAAATTTTAAGGCGACCTTGCAAAAGCTTAAAAGCATGGGCTTTGCTGTAGTAGTTATTGTCAATCCCGGGGTTAAAGTTGAAGAAGGTTACCATGTTTACGAAGAGGGCAGGCAAAAAGGCTATTTTGTAACTAAGCCCGGAGGCGATATATACCAGGGAGAAGTTTGGCCGAAACCAGCTGTATTTCCTGACTTTTTGCGCAGTGAAGTGCGGCAGTGGTGGGGTGGACTTCACCGGGAGCTCTTGGCGCAGGGGGTAGATGCTATCTGGAATGATATGAATGAGCCGGCAGATTTTACACAGGAAAACGCTACCCTCCCTGAAGATACCGTGCACCGGACAGATGATGGTAAAGAAGTGTCACATGCAGAAGTGCACAATATTTATGGTCTGCTGCAGACCCGGGCTACCAGGGAAGCGCTGGAAATGATCGAACCGAACAAAAGGGCATTTGTCCTTACCCGGGCCGCCTTTGCCGGGACTCAACGCTATGCTGCTTTGTGGACCGGAGATAATGCCAGTGTCTGGGAGCATATGGAATGCAGTATTCCGATGGTTACCAACCTGGGTTTAAGTGGTTTAGCTTTTACCGGTGCTGACGTAGGCGGTTACCAGGGTGACTGCAGTGGTGAGCTCCTGGTGCGTTGGACCCAATTGGGTGCGTTTTTGCCCTATTTCCGCAATCATAGTGAGATCGGTACTGTTCGTCAGGAACCATGGGAGTTTAATGATCAAGTTTTAGATATTACCCGGGAATATATTCGTTTGCGCTATTATTTATTAACATATTGGTATAATTTAATGAGAGAAAGTACGCTTACCGGGGCCCCGGTGGTAAGGCCCCTATTTTATCACCACCAGGATGACCTGAACACATATAATATTAACGATCAATTTTTATTTGGCGAGGGAGTAATGGTTTGCCCGGTTCTCAGGCCTGGGGTGAATCACCGCATGGTGTATCTGCCGTTAGGTTTGTGGCATGACTATTGGACTGGTGAAACACATGTCGGAGGCCGTTATATTACTCGCGAGGCGCCTCTTGACATTCTTCCGCTTTACATCAAAGCCGGGACTATTTTGCCGCATGATAGATTAATTTCTGCTCCGGGTTATGAGCAGACCGGAGGAGCAATCGACATGCACTGCTATGCTGGGGATAATGGTTTTTACCGTCTTTATATCGATGACGGTCTTACTAATAATTACCTGCAGGGGGAATACAGTGAGATGGAGTTATTTTTAGAAGATGATCCTGTTCAGCCCCTGGTAAAAGAAAAAATAACAAAAAAAGGTTTTCCTATTCCTGAGATAAGCTATAAAATCCACTTAAAAGATTGTAGATGATTAAAAATAAAAGAAAATCTTTATGCAGTACCCGGCTGGCAGCAATAGAAACAGGCAGAGGTTTGAAGAGGAGGTAGGGTTTCTAGCTGAAGCGAGGTGAGTTGCAAAAAGATGTAGCAGTTGATATAAATGTATTCTATGAACTTGTCGTTTTCTATGCACAGCTTTTAAAAATACTCCTGGACAAGCAGGGTGTAGTAAAACCCTTTACCATGTGATAGATATTAAAGCAGATAATAACGGAAGAGGTGCTCCGGTGCTAGGCAATTATGTAAATGTTTTAGCAATTATAGTTGGAAGTGTGCTTGGTTTGATAGTTCATAAACGCTTAAAAGACGAATATAAAAATATAGCCATGCAGGCCATTGGATTATCTGTCCTTTTTATTGGTGCGACTACAGCTATCGGGGGCTTACTGGATCCAGATAGCGAGGCGATTCTTTTTATAATCAGCCTTGTAATCGGTGGTTTGGTTGGTGAAATGATCGGTTTAGAGGATCTGCTTGAGAAATGCGGTCAACTGCTGCAGAGCAAGGTGGGATCTGGTGAGCAGACGATAGCCCGGGGATTTGTAACAGCCAGCCTTATTTTTTGTGTGGGGACTATGGCTATCATCGGGTCTCTTGAAAGTGGATTAAGAGGCAATTATGATATGCTCTTTGCAAAATCAGTTTTAGATGGTATAACTTCGATGATCCTGGCTACAACTCTGGGGGTAGGAGTGATTTTTTCAGCAGCGGTAGTTTTTATCTACCAGGGTGCGATCATTCTTTTTGCTGATCTATTAGAGCCGATGCTAACAGTTGATGTCATACGTGAGATTTCGATTATAGGGGGTATTCTGATTTTAGGTATCGGTCTGGGGATGATGGATATTAAAAAAATTAAAACGCTTAACCTGCTGCCGGCAATATTAGTGCCGGTAATTTATTATATTGTTATAATACCGCTTATTCAGCGTTTATTTTAGGAACAAGGGTCCGAGTAGTAGTCTGCGGGGTTATCATTGCTTATTAAGTAGTTAAGTGTCTCAAAAGGTGATTGATCATGGCTATATGGAGCATACCCTCGTTTCACGGCGCTGCAAATCTT
>Ga0207421_10004746_pt1 | contig 15506 bp, 15 predicted proteins | sample SodLakKL_010_SED_4_FD_187542 | JGI IMG/M metagenome (GOLD analysis project Ga0207421, IMG submission 187542) | Alkaline sediment microbial communities from Lake Tanatar, Kulunda Steppe, Russia - 8KL_010_SED (SPAdes) (version 2) | ecosystem: Environmental > Aquatic > Non-marine Saline and...
CCCCGCTCCGAGCCGTGGCGGGCTGACGACGAGGGCATCCTCCGGGTGGTCGATGGGATGCCGCTGGTCGTCAGCGATGCGCGCCTGAGCGCCTGGGAGGATCCGTCGGACGCCGATGACCACGGCTGGCAGGCGATCGCCACCGCTGCCGGTGACGACGCCGCGGTCGTGTTCCGCGACGCACGTTCGACCGACGGGACGGTCCGTGTGCTGCTCGGCGTCGATGGCGATGCAGGGCTGCTCGTCACCTTCCAGGGGTCCTGATCGCGCGGTACCGTGGCCGGTGCCACTGCCCGTCCCGGGTGGCTGGAAGGGTGTCCGACGGTGTCCGAGAAGTTGTCGCAGGTGCTGGCCGAGGGACCGCCGCCGGTCAACGGGTTCCTGCAGCGCATCCTGGATTTCGTGGCGGCGTTGCGTCGGGCCGGTGTCAACGCGACCCAGTCCGAGGCGATCGATGCGGTGCGGACCCTGCCGCATCTCGATCTGTTGCAGCGCGAGCAACTCCGTGAGGCGTTGGCGGCCGTGACGATCACCTCGCAGCCGCACCGGCGGGTGTTCAACGACCTGTTCGAGCTGTACTTCCCGGCCCGCGAAGCTGCGGATGACGACACGCCGCTCGTCACCGACGAGCCGGCCGAGGAGGTCGATCCGGACGACTACCTCTCGGACCTCCTCGAGTCGCTGATGGAGGGTGGTGACGACCGGATCCGTCAGATGGCCCGGATGGCGGTCGAGCAGTTCGGTCGGGTCGAGGGGCGCGACGGAGGGACCTCCTACTTCCAGTACAAGGTCTTCCGTGCCGTCGACATCCAGCAACTGCTCAAGGACCTGCTGTCCCGCGCACAGGATGACGGTGACGGGGAACTGACCGCGCTGGAGGAGCGGCTGTACCGCGACGAGTTCGAGGCGAGGCTGCGGACCTTCCAGCAGGAGGTCGAGGCGGAGATCCGACGGCGGGCCGCAGCGCAGCGCGGGCTCGACAAGGTGGCGGACCGGATGACGCGGCCACCGGTCGAGGAGCTCGACTTCTTCCACCTGTCCGCTGAGGACCAGGCCCAGCTGCGGGCGCAGGTCGCGCCGTTGGCGCGCAAGCTGGCGACGCGGGTGTCGGTCAAACGCAAGCACGGCAAGGACGGGCGCCTGGATGTCCGTCGGACGGTGCGACAGTCGCTGGCGACCGGCGGGGTGCCCTTCGATCCGTCCTTCCGCCCGCGGCGACCCCACAAGCCCGAGTTGTTCGTGATCTGTGACGTCTCCGGGTCGGTGGCGTCCTTCGCGCGGTTCACCCTGATGCTGGTGCATGCGCTGCAGGAGCAGTTCGCCAAGGTCCGTAGCTTCGCCTTCATCGACACGCTGGACGAGGTCACGTCGCTGTTCGAGTCGGGTGACGTCGGTGATGCGATGAAGCGCATGATGTCGGAGGCCGAACTCGTCTGGCTCGACGGGCATTCGGACTACGGGCACTCGTTGGAACGTTTCCACGGTGAGCATGCAGCGGACATCTCGCCGCGGTCGACCGTGCTGATCCTCGGCGATGCGCGGAACAACTACCGCCAGGCGAACTCGTGGGTCCTGGAGGACCTGCAGCGCCGAGCGCGGCACGTCTACTGGTTGAACCCGGAGCCGATCCAGTTCTGGGACACGGGCGATTCGATCGCGACGAGCTACGGGCGGTTCGTCGACGAGATGGTCGAGGTCCGCAACCTCAAGCAACTCGCCCGGTTCGTCGAGCGCATCGCGTAGGGAGCGCAGCGACCGGAGCGAGAGCACGCGGATGGGGTCGAGCGCATCGCGTAGGGAGCGCAGCGACCGGAGCGAGAGCACGCGGTCGGGGCGGATGGAGGTGGCTGATGTCGAGAAGTGATCGGGCTCGGGGTGTGCTGCTGGGTCTGGCGTTGGGCGATGCGTTGGGTGCGCCGTTCGAGGGCCGCTCTCAGATCGCCGGAGCACAGGTTGCTGCGTGGATCGACGCGCGCGAACCGTTGCGTTGGACCGATGACACCCATATGGCGCTCACGTTGGCGCGCCACCTCGTCGATGACCCTCAGCTCGACGATCCGGAGGCACTTGGGACCGCGTTCGCGCGGGCCTACGCACGAAAGCCGTGGCGTGGGTACGGCTCGGGACCGCCGCAGGTGTTCGCCATGGTCGAGCAGGGGCTGCGCTTCGAGGAGGCGGCAGGGACGCTGTTCGGTGGTTCGGGGTCGTTCGGCAACGGGGCGGCGATGCGGGTCGCGCCGGTTGGGCTGCTGCCGGCCGCGACAGACCCACGGGATGCGGCACGGTTGGCGGCGGTGCAGGCGCGGGTGACCCACACCCATCCCGATGCGATCGCCGGTGCGACGGTGGTCGCACAGGTGATCGCCGGTCTGATCGATGCGGAGCGCATCAACGCCGATGCCATCGTTGGCGTCGTGAGTGCCGCGACCGGGCGGCTGTCGCCGGGTCCGGTGCACGACGGGCTGATCGACGTGCTCGATGTGGTTGGTTCGGGCGGTGACGCGGCGACGGCGGCCGGCCGGTGCGGGACGGGGGTGGCTGCCGCGGAGTCGGTACCCGCAGCGATCGCTGCTCTGCTCGCCGGCGGCGGGGATGTGTTGCAGGTGGTGACGACCGCGATCGGATTCGGGGGCGATACGGACACGATCGCGGCGATGGCGGGTGCGCTGGCCGGCGCGGCCCGAGGGCTCGAGCACCTGCCAGACACGCTGCTGGACCGGCTCGAGGCACGTGCCGATCTCGAACAACTGGCGCAGACCCTCAGCTGCCGGTGACCTCGCCGGGGTGCGGCACATCAGCCCGGGTTCTGCTCGCCGATGTTGCTGCAGGGCGGTTTCTCGGTCCAGGGGTCGCGGTCACCGGCGGCAGGCAGAGGTTTCCGGCCGAACCCGTGGGGGCATGTCCCACGTGGCCCATCGTGCGCATCGAACCGGGACCTCGGTGCGTGGGTCAGGACGCGCGGCGCTTCCGTCGTGCGGCCCGGATCCGGTAGGGGTTGACGCGGGACGGGCGGACGGTGATGGCTCCGGTCAGAAGGATCATCGAGACGATGACCAGCGCGACGACCACCGAGCTGTTATCCGTGATCCAGCCGGATACGCCCGCCGCGATCGGACGGGATCCCAGGAAGGCCACTCCCCACAGCGCCATCACCCGACCACGCAGGTCTTCGGGAACCTGCTGTTGGATCATCGTGGTCAGTGACGTCAGCGCGAAGGCCATGCCGACCCCGCCCACGGCCATGGCGCTGATGGCACCGATGGCGTTGGGGGTGATCGCGAGGGCGAGCATCCCGATCGCCAGGCCGGACAGGCCGGTGACGGCCAGCCGTGGCAGGCCCAGCACCAGCCGGACGCGGGACAGCACGAGGAAGCCGACGGCGGCGCCGATGCCGAACGAGGAGGCGAGGGTGCCGACGAAGCTCGAGGCCTGCCCGAGCCGGTCGGCGATCGCGGGGGTCAGGGTGATGACCGGGTCTGCGCCGATCCCGATGGTCACGACGCCGAGCATCAGGGCGGACATGCCCGCATCGGCGCGCAGGTAGCGCCAGCCGGCCCGGACGGACCCGTCGCTGCTCTGGCGGCGGGGGACGTCACGGATGGTGATGACGGCGATGATGACGGTGAACAGCACGTTGAGCAGCGCGGCGACACCGAATGCGGCGGCGGGACCGGCGCTGTAAAGCAGCAGGGCCCCGATGGCGGGGCCGGCTGAGCGGGCGACCGTCATCGGCAGGGAGCCGAGGGCGATGGCGCCGGGAAGCTCCTGCGGTCGGACCAGAGCCGGCACCAGGGCGTTCATGGCCGGACCGCCGAGCGCGAACCCGATGCCGACGACCGTTGCAGCGGCGATGACGACGGCCGCTCCGGAGGTTCCGTCGATGCCGATGAGCCAGATCCAGAGCGCGAGCCCCCCGGAGCCGGCGGCCGTGACCATCCTGCCCAGCAGCAGTTGGCGGCGTCGGTCGCCCCGGTCCGCGCGGGCGCCACTCCAGGGTGCCAGCAGCAGCTGCGGGGTGAACTGCCCGATGCTGACCGCACCGACGAGCAGGGTCGATCGGGTCAGGTCCCACACCACGATCGCGGCGGCGATGTTGTGGATCCAGACGCCGATGGTCGACAGGAGCTTGCCGGCGAAGAAGGGTCCGAAGGTCGGGTCCCGGAGGAGCCCGAAGGACCCGCGGGGGGTGCGCTCATCGGTGGAGGTGTCGGGCGGCAGGTCGGTGCGTGCGGTGGTGTGCGTCATGCCTGGCTTTCCAGGTGGTCGAAGTCGTCGCGCAGCCGGGCCAGCAGGTCGCCGAGGCGATCGAGGTCGGCGGTGTCCCAGCCGGCGGTCACCTCGGCCAGGATGCGGCGACGCGCGGCGGTGACCTCGTCGAGCAGCGCGCGGCCCGAGTCGGACAGGGCGAGGCGGCTGCGCCGACCGTCATCGGTGCAGCGGTGCCGGAGCAGGTGGCCCGCGGCGACCTGCTGGTCGACGAAGCGGGATGCGGTGGAGGGATCGATGGTGAGCCGGTCAGCGATGTCGCCGATGGACGGTGCCGCGTCACCGGCCCGCTCGACGGCGCGCAGCACGCGGACCGTGCTGAGCTCCACGGGGGCGTCCATCGCCGCCAGCAGCCGTTTGCGGTAGCCCGGGCGCCGCGCGACACGTTGGATGTCGAACAACGCGTCGTCGAGCTCGGTCAGGGTCGTCGGTTCCAGGGTTGCATCCATGTAGATGTGTGTATCACCCATCTAATCGGGACGCGAACCGAACGCGTCGGCCGTGCGCAGACCGTGCTGTCCCTGCCCCCACGATGTCGTAGCGTGCGCCCGGAGCATCGGTCGATCGAGGAGGTCAGGGCGATGAGCGTCGAGGATCCGATGTACTACTGGGACTACCTCGGTCTGGATGAGGTGCTGGATTCGCAGCGACTGGCATCCGCGAGCGACAGACGTGCGCCCGCGCACGACGAGATGCTGTTCATCATCACCCACCAGGCCTTCGAACTGTGGTTCAAGCAGATCCTCTGGGAGCTCGACGCGGCGATCGACCTGCTCGGCCGCGACCCGATCCCGGACGAGGACATCGCGGCGGTGCTGCGCCACCTCGAGCGGATCGTCGCGATCCAACCGTTGCTGGTGGAGCAGTTCTCGGTGCTGTCGACCATGACACCCCTGGATTTCCTGGACTTCCGCGATGAACTCATCCCGGCCAGTGGGTTCCAGTCGGTGCAGTTCCGCCTGATCGAGAACCGGCTCGGGCTGGCCCCGAAGAAGCGGCTGAAGATCGGTGGAGCCGCCTACACCTCGAGGTTGTCGCGAGAGCACGCGGAGCGCCTGGAGGCTTCGGAGTCCGAACCGACCCTGATCGGCCTCCTGGACGCATGGCTGGCTCGCACGCCGTTCCTCCGGTTCGGGCGGTTCGACTTCTGGGAGGCCTACCGCGACGCGGTGCAGGCGATGATCGAGCGGGACCGCCACCTGATCGCCACCAACCCGAGCCTCGACGCGGCCGTCCGCCAGCAGCAGCTCGACGCCTTCGAGACCTCCAACGAGGCGTTCACGGTCCTGTTCGACCGCGACGCCTGGGAGGAACTCCGTGCGCAGGGCAAGCGCCGGTTGTCCCACGAGGCGTTCCTCGCGGCGCTGTTGATCAGCCTCTACCGCGATCAGCCGGCCTTCCACCAGCCGTTCCGGGTGCTCACCGCGTTGATCGATCTCGACGAGGGCTTCACCGCGTTCCGCAACGCCCATGCGCAGCTCGTGCACCGGACCATCGGTGGGCGGATCGGCACGGGCGGGACGTCCGGGCACGAGTACCTCCAGGCCGCCGCCCGGAAACATCAGGTCTTCAGCGACCTGTTCGACCTGGCCACCTTCCACCTGCCGCGCAAGGAACTGCCGGGGCTTCCGGACGATGTCCGGACGCAACTGACCTTCCGCTACAGCTCGCCCGACGACTGAGCAGCCGGCACGTCCGGCAGCGCGTCCTCGACCGCGGTCAGGGCGTGGAGCTGCGTCGTGGCGTAGAGCGGCACATCGGTGTGGTCGGCATCCACCAGCAACCCGATCCCCGTGCACCCGAGGATGACCGCGTCGGCCCCGTCGGCGATCTGGTGCATCGTGTTGGTGCACATCACGATCAGGTCAGCTCCAGCTGCCTCGAGGTTGCTGGCGGCGTCGGCGAGGATGGCGGCGTCGGCGTCCCAATCCTCGGCACGCTGCAGCGCCTCGATCTGCGCGAAGTCCACCGACACCAGCACCACCCGGGCCGAGTGCAGGCCACCGAGCCGCTCCGCGACGGCCCGATTGATCGCTGCGTCGTAGCTCGCGGTCGATTCCCAGCTCATGCCACCCAACAGGCCGATCGTGCGCAGACGGCTCAGGCGTCGACGACGGGGACCCGCGACATGGCGTCGGCGATCTTGTCCGTCGGGTAGGCGTAGTCGGTCAACTCACCCGCGAAGTAGGCGTCGTAGGCGGCCATGTCGAAGTGCCCGTGCCCGCACAGCGCAGTGAGGATGACCTTCTCCTCGCCGGTCTCGCGGCAGGCCTCCGCCTCGCGGATCGCCGCGGCGATCGCGACGGTGGGCTCGGGTGCCGGCACGATGCCCTGGGTCCTGGCGAAGGTCACGCCCGCGGCGAACGAGGCGGTCTGGTTGATCGCCTCGGCCTCGAACAGGTCGAGTTCGTACATGTGGCTGATCAGCGGTGACATGCCGTGGTAGCGCAGGCCGCCGGCGTGGATCGGGTCGGGGACGAAGTCGTGCCCGAGCGTGTGCATCTTCATCAGTGGGGTCATGCCGGCGACGTCACCGAAGTCGTAGCGGTACTCGCCCTTGGTCAGCGACGGGCAGGCTTCGGGTTCGACGGCGAGGATCTGTGGGTCCATCTTCCCGGCGAGCTTCTCGCGCAGGAACGGGAAGAACAGGCCCGCGAAGTTCGAGCCACCGCCGGTACAGCCGACGATCAGATCCGGCGTGTCACCGGTCTTCGCGAGCTGCAGGAGCGCCTCCTCGCCGATGACGGTCTGATGGAGCAGGACGTGGTTGAGCACGCTGCCGAGCGCGTACTTGGTCTCCTCGTCGGCCATGGCGGCCTCGACGGCCTCGGAGATCGCGATCCCGAGCGACCCGGGCGAGTCGGGGTTCTGCGCGAGGATGGCCCGGCCGGCCTCGGTCAGGTCGGACGGCGAGGAGTGCACGGTCGCGCCCCATGTGCGCATCATCGACGCGCGGTAGGGCTTCTGGAGGAAGGAGGCGGCGACCTGCCAGACCTCCAGGTCGATGCCGTACTGCGCACAGGCGAAGGCCAGCGCCGATCCCCACTGGCCGGCGCCGGTCTCCGTCGTCAGACGCTTCACGCCCGCGGCGGCGTTGTAGAACGCCTGTGGCACGGCGGTGTTTGGCTTGTGACTGCCGGCGGGGGAGACGCCCTCGTACTTGAAGTAGATCTTCGCCGGGGTGTCGAGGTGTTCCTCCAGCCGCTTCGCCCGGTAGAGGGGTGATGGCCGCCAGAGCGCGTAGACGTCCCGGACCTCCTGCGGGATCTCGATGTAGCTGTCGGAGGAGACCTCCTGCAGGATCAGGGCCATCGGGAACAGCGGAGCGAGCGCCTCGGGACCGATCGGCTCGTGGGTCCCCGGATGCAGTGGTGGTGGGGGCGGTGCCGGCAGGTCCGGGATGACGTTGTACCAATGGGTCGGGATCTCGCTCTCGTCCAGCAGGATCTTGGTCGCAGCGTCGTCGCGGGCGGTGGCACTCACCGGCAGTCTCCAGGTCGCGGTTGGAGCGCGGACGCTAGACCGTCGTCGTCGAGCCGTCGAGTTGTCCGTCCTGCGCCGCCACGGCGGTAGCGAGCGTTACGCTTCTGGACGATGTCTCCACGCGTCGGATTACTGGGGGGAACCTTCGATCCTCCGCACCTTGGCCACCTCGTCGTCGCCGAGGTGGCTCGCGTGGCGCTGCAGCTCGACGAGGTCCGTCTCGTGGTCGCCGGCGATCCGTGGATGAAGGAGACGACCTCTCCCGCGGACGTCCGGGTCGGGCTCGTGCGGGCGGCGGTCGCCGGGAACCCCCACCTGGACGTCGATGACCGCGAGGTGCGCCGGGACGGTCCCACCTACACGGCGGACACCCTCGAACAGTTGACCGTCGAGGAACCCGGGACCGGCTGGTGGTTCATCCTGGGGATGGATGCCGCCAACGCGCTGCCGCGTTGGGACCGTATGGAGGCGGCGCTCGATCTCGCGACGTTCGTCGCGGTGTCCCGCCCCGGTCATGACCCGGCCCTGGATGGAGCGTTGGCGGAGCGACTGGAACGCCTGGAGGTTCCGCTGATCGATGTCTCATCCTCGCAGTTGCGCGGGCGGGTGCAGCGGGGCGAAGCCGTCCGGTACCTCATCCCCGATGCTGTCCTCGCGCTCATCGATGAGCATGGCCTCTACGCAGATCCGCATGACTGATCGTCGCCGTCCCAAGCGGGACACCCAGACACCGACGGGCAAGGATCTGCTCCCGGCGTTCGAGGCCGCGGTCGCGGGCGAACAGGTCGCTGACGATCAGGACATGCCGTCTGTACCGGATGTGTCGGTGGCCGACGACGATCCTGATGAAGGCGCACCTGTCGAGGATGAGCCGGAGGACGACGCGCCCGAGGAGGACGCGCCCGAGGACGAGTTGAGGGACGTCGAGGTTGAGGAACCGGCGACCACTGGCGACGGCACGACACGTTGGCAGCAGCGTCGCCGCCGTCGACGGGCAGCTCGGGCAGCCCGGGCCAAGCCCAAGACCGAGCGCCGCCGGCGGTCGACGGGTGATGAGCAGGAGCCGAGCGAGACCGCTGGGGTGGCCGCCGTCGAACGTGGGGCGCTCGGACGGATGGATACCGGGCAGGATCTCTTCGGTGACAGGGCCGAGGCTCCGACCCACACCGTTGACCCCGAGCAGACCGCCGAGGTCCCCGCCGTGGTCGAACGCCACGCTGTCCCGGATGTCGACGAACCGGTTGAGGATGACATCTCGGAGCCAGAGGAAACGGTGGAGGAGCCGGAACCTGCGGGAGTCGTCGCGGCCGGTTCCGACATGGGGTCAGCCGGGTCCGATATCGGGGCGTTCTTCGCACCACGGCCGGCGCCGGCACCCACGATCGTGGATCGCCTCGGGCGCACCGGTGTGGCCCTCATGGTCGCGTTCGTGGTCGTGGCACTGGGGGCGGTCGCCGTCGGGCTGGGCTGGGTCGATCGCGCGCGCGACCTCGTGACCACCCCCGACGCGGAGGTCGCCGAGGACCCACCGCCGGGTGGGTGGCAGCCGGCGGTGCTGCTCGCCACGACCGTCTCCTCTGAGGGGTCCTCCGACGATCTGCGTGGGCTGGCCGTCATCTCGAGCGACCGCAGCACGGGTGAGGCCACGGTCCTGCTGATCCCGACGGCGACGGTCACGGACGTCCCTGGATTCGGATCGTTCACGCTGGCGGAGGCCTGGGATTTCGGGGGATCGTCCCTCGTCGCGGTCACGGTGGACAACCTGCTCGGACTGCGTATCGACGGTGTCCTCGTGAAGGACGAGGCGTCGTGGGCGGCATGGTTCGACCCGGTCGGCGGCGCGTCGATCGACGTGCCGTCGCGGATCGTGGCGCGTGATGGCCCGGATGCCGGGTCGGTCCGGTTCGAGGCCGGGACCGAGTTCCTGACACCCGCACGGATCGGGGAGTACCTGATCGTCCGGGCCGAGGGGGAGACCGAGCTCCAGAGCCTGCCGCGAACCCAGCAGGTGATCGCGGCCCTGTCGCAGGAGCTGGCGAGTGAGCCCGACGCGCTCGAGACCGTCATCGATGTGTCCCGCACCCTGCCGGGCACCGCGACACCGGAACGTCTGCGAACCGTCCTGGGTGAACTCGCCGATGCGCGCGCCGTAGACGCCGCGACGACCATCACCCTGCCGATCGTGCCGCTCGGGACCGGGCCCGACGAGGTCTACCGGCCGGATGAGGAGCGCCTGGACGCGCTGATGAACGACCGGTTCGCCCTCTCGCGTGAGACGGATGCCTCCGGGACGAGGATGGCGGTGCAGATCCTCAACGGCAACGCGCGTCCCGGCATCGGCCAGGACGTGGCCGACGCGCTGGCCGACGGTCGCTACCGGATCGTGTTGACCGGCAACGCGGACCGCTTTACCTACCGGGAGACGCGGATCCTGATCTACAGCGACGACCCCGCCGATCTGGCGGCGGCGCAGGACATCAGTGAACGGCTGGGCGTCGGGGTCATCGAGCGATCCGGGACCCCGCAGTCGGTCGTGGACGTCACCATCATCGTAGGCGCGGACTTCCCCCCGGACGGCTAGCCACCCGGCGGTGTCGCATCCACCTCGACGCTGTGGTTCCCTTGGGCGTGGAGCGGACCGCTCCGATCCGACCCGTGAGGTGCCCGTGCCCGCAACCGAAGAAGCCGTCGCGCTCGCGCTTGCCGCAGCGGACGGGGCCGATGACGTCAAGGCCACCGACCTGGCCATCCTCGACGTGTCGGAGATCCTGGCGATCGTGGATGTGTTCCTCCTGGCGTCGGCCAGTTCCGATCGGCAGCTGAAGGCGGCTGCGGATCGTGTCGAGGAGCGCCTGCGCGACCTGGATCGCAGGCCGCTGCGTCGGGAGGGGTCGGCGGCGACCGGGTGGCTGCTGCTCGACTACGGGGACCTGGTGTGTCACCTGTTCTCGGTCGAGCAGCGCGAGCTCTACGCGCTCGAGCGTCTGTGGGCGGACGTTCCCCGCCGTGATCCGCGGACCGGTGAGGTGGTGCAGGACGATGCGTCCGCCCTGTTGTCGGGCAACACGGCAGGCGGTGCATGAAGCGGCTCGTCCTGGTGCGCCACGGCGAATCCGTCTGGAACGCCGAGGGTCGCATCCAGGGACAACGGTGCGCCGGTCTGTCGGAGATCGGGTACGCGCAGGCCGAGGTGACCGCCAACGCGCTGGCGGACAGCTACCCGGACGCGGTCCTGATGGCGTCCGACCTCCAACGAACGATGGAGACGGCCCTGCCGCTGTCCAAGGCGCTCGGTCGCGAGATCGTGCAGGACGCCCGTCTCCGTGAGCGCAGCTTCGGGGCCTGGGAGGGCCAGCTCCGGCACGAGGTCGTTGCCGGCGACGGAGCCCGGTGGGAACGGTTCCTCACCGGCGAGGACGAGGCCGTCGAAGAGATCGGCGGGGAGACCGCAACCCAACTCGGGGACCGTGTCGAGTCGCTGTTCCGCGATCTGCTGCGGGGGACCGCTGACGGGCAGGTGACCATCGCGGTGACCCACGGCGGTCCGGTCTGGCACGGGACCCACCGGCTGCTCGGGCTGTCCATCCCGACGCTCGGCGGCGTGAGCAACGCCTGCGTGACCGAGTTCATCGCCTCGGCCGAGGATGACCGACTCGTGCTGGATCGGTGGAACGAGGTGGCGCACCTGCCCCGTGACCTGCGGACCACCTGGCGGCCGGGTGGGAAGGACCGCTAGACCCGACCCGCGGTCGAGCCGACCAGTGCCGGCGCAGGGTGCAGGCTGTTGTCGATCGCGGCGAACGTGCCGGGGTCCACACCGCGTGCGATCGCAAGGACCTCCTCGGCGTCGCGGCGGCGAACCGTCGAGAGCACCATGTCCACCGGGCCGTTGAAGCCCGTTCCCCGGAAGACGGTGGCGCCATGCCCCGACGCGTGGATCTCCCGAGCGATCTGCTGTCCGAGGTCGAGCGACCGCCCGTCGACGCCGACACGGGTGGCGTCGGCGTAGATCCGCACGGTCGTCATCCCCAGGCGGAGTCTCCCCGCCACGGTGACCCCCATCGCGGTGCCCGCTGCAACGCCGAGGATGAACCCGGCGACGCGGACCGGGGTCATGTCGGCGAACACGATCCCTGCCGCGGCGAGCCAGACCGATGCCTCCGCGCCGGCGACCAGGGCTGCCAACAGGCGCCGCTCCTGCACCACGAAGACCACCCGGAAGACGTTCAGCGACACGTCACCGATCCGCAGCAGAGCGATCGTGACCGCGGGCCACAGGAGTGCCCACAGGCCAGCGAGGTCAGGCAGGGGAAGATCGGGCATCGGGGTCTCATCGCGTCGCAGGAAGCGTGGCGATCACCATCCGCCATGGTGATTATCGTCCATCCCGTGGCTGTCCGGAGCCTCCCACCCCGGCCGTTGGGAGACCACCTCAGGTGGATGGTTCGCCGTCGTTCAGGTCTGCGACCATGGGTCGAGAACATCGATCCCGCAAGCAGCGAAGTCTGCGACGTTGCGGGTGGCGACGCCCGCATCTCGCGATCGGGCGATCGCCGCGATCTGGGCGTCGAACGCGCTGATGGGTGTGCCGTGGGCGCGACGCCCGGCAGCGATGGTCGCGTACGCCTCCGCTGCTGGACCGTCGAAGGGCAGGACACGGCCCCGGAAGCCGTCGCGCAGGATCGTGTGGATGGCATCGGTCAACCCGTGGCGGCGCTTCCCGTCAGGGAGCAGCTGGAGGCCGTACAGCAGCTCCGCCTGGGTGATCGTGCTGATGAACAGCGAGGACGATGGTCGAGCCGCGAGCCAGGCTGCGACCGCCTCGTCCGGCTGGGTGCGCATCGCCTCGGAGACGACGTTGGTGTCCAGCACGATCATGGGGCGAGGGCTGGTGGTTCACGCATGGGTTCGCGGTCGGGCAGGGGGAGGTCGACGCCACCGAGCGGATCGATGTGGTGCCGGATCTGCTGGTACAGGTCCGTGGGCTCGTCGTCCTGGACGGCGAGCTCGGCACGGAGGATGTTGCGGGCCTCCTCCTCCATCGAGTGGCCGGAGGTGGCCGCACGGATCCGGAGCCGTCGCTTCAGTTCAGGATCGATGTTGCGGATGGTGATAGCAGACACGGCGATACCTCCTTGTCAGCATTGCTGATGGTATCAGCATCGCTAGCAGTAGGCCCAGGTGCGTCGACGCGATCCGTTCGGTCTGACGGTTGCGCGAGGCCGCCTGGTGTCAGCGGCGCGGCCTTCGTGCGTCGGTGGCCGCCGGCGTCCGGTCCACGGCCGTCGCTCCCGGGGTGTTGCTCGGCGGCACCGACCGGCACGAGGTCTGTGGTCGCCGACGCATGCTTGCCGGATCGACCCAGCGCACGGGCCGTAGAGTCGTTGGGCGCCCGCTCGGTGGGAGTCGGCGCGCAGACAAGGGAGGTCGCGGCGATGTCCGATCGGGTTGATGCAGCGGCGAAGATTGCCGGCGGGACGACGGTGCCACCGATGTCGAGGTTGCCGCATCTGATGTTCTTCCAGCCGCGTCTGCCGGGCAACACTGGCAGCGCGGTCCGGCTCGCTGCCGTGACTGGAGCACGGCTGCATCTGATCGAGCCGTTGGGGTTCGATCTGGACGAGCCCAAGCTGCGACGTGCCGGACTCGATTACCACGACCTGGCCACCGTCAAGGTGCATCCGAGTCTCGATGCAGCCCTGGACGCGCTGCCGGACGGGCGGGTGTTCGCGTTCGTCACCCGGGCGACCACGGTCTACACCGAGGTGACCTATCGGCCGGATGATGTGCTGCTGTTCGGACCCGAGACCTCCGACCTATCCGATGACCTGCTCACCCACCCGCGCATCAGCGGACGGGTCACGATCCCGATGCTCCCGCAGCGGCGTTCGCTCAACCTCGCCAACGCGGCATCGATCGCGATCTACGAGGCCTGGCGCCAGGTGGGATTCGTTGACGGGCGGTGATCTGGACGGTCGCTGTCCGGCGTCGAGGTGGTCCGGTTCGCACTGGACGCGGCACGGTGACCTGGCGACGGACCGGGTGAACGGATGGGACGGGTTCGGCGATCACCGTGTCGGGGCGCCCTGAACGGGAGATGCCAAGAACGCGAGAAACCCCCGCAAAGAGGTACTTTGCAGGGGTTTCTCGGGGGTGGACCGGATGGGATTTGAACCCACGACCCCCTCCATGCCATGGAGGTGCGCTGCCGGACTGCGCTACCGGCCCGTGAACACCGCAGGACGACGTCCCGCGGTGCGGTCGCGGAGCCTACCTCCTGTGGCAGAACCCCGCGAACGCGCGACCCCGGTCCGCTGCTGTGCTCCGCGTTCCTCGGAGGGTGGCTGCGAGCCGAGCGCTACGCTCGGCTGCTCCACTCATGATGAGGTTCCCGACCGATGAGCGACCACCCCGACGTGCAGGTCGAGCCCGAGCGCTACGACCCGCTCGCGCTCGAGCCGGCCATCGCCCAGCGGTGGCACGACGACCGCACCTACTCCCTGACGCCGCGTCCCAGCGCCGACCGTGACGGCGAGGGCACGTTCTACGCCCTGACGATGTTCCCGTACCCGTCGGGCGACCTGCACATGGGCCACGCCGAGATCTTCACGATCCACGACGCCCTGGTCCGTCACCTGCGCATGACCGGCAAGCGGGTGCTCAACCCCATCGGCTGGGATGCCTTCGGTCTGCCCGCGGAGAACGCGGCCCGCAGTCGCGGTGAGGACCCACGGCAGTGGACCTACGCCAACATCCAGGAGCAGCGGTCGACGATCACCCGCCTGGGGTATTCCTTCGACTGGGATTCGGTGCTCCATACCAGTGATCCCCAGTACTACCGCTGGACCCAATGGCTGTTCCTGGAGTTGCTCGACGCCGGCCTTGCCTACCGCAAGGACGGCAACGTCAACTGGTGCGAGTCCTGCGCCACGGTGCTCGCCAACGAACAGGTCGTCGACGGTCACTGCGAGCGCTGCGGCGCCGAGGTCTACCGCCGTCCGTTGACCCAGTGGTACTGCCGCATCACCGAGTACGCCGACGAGTTGCTCGACGACCTGGACACGCTCGACTGGCCCGAACGCGTCAAGAACCTGCAACGCAACTGGATCGGGCGCTCCGAGGGTGCCGAGATCACCTTCCCGACCGCCGACAAGGGCAAGACCGGCAAGCCCGACGAGGTCGTGGTCTACACGACCCGCCCGGACACGATCTTCGGGGCCACCTATTTCGTCTTCGCGCCCGAGCATCCACTGGTCGCCGAGCGCATGGCCGGAGACGCCGACTACGAGCGGTTCCTCGCCGCCGTGTCCAGGCGGTCCGAACTGGAACGCATCTCGGGCACGGGTGAGGACCGCGACAAGCGTGGCAAGCGGCTCAACTTCGACATGGTCAACCCGTTCACCGGCGAGGCGATCCCGGCGTATGCGGCCGACTACGTCCTGATGGACTACGGCACCGGTGCGATCATGGCCGTCCCCGTGGGTGACCAGCGCGACTTCGACTTCGCCCGCCAGGAAGGTCTGGAGATCCGTGCGATCATCCGGCCGACCACCACGGACGGTGAGCTGCTCGATGAGCTGGACCCGGCGACGATGGACGAGGCCTACATCGGGCCGGGCGTGATGGTGAACTCCGGGGACTACGACGGTCTGCCGTGGGAAGAGGCCAAGGAACGCATCATCGCGGATGTGGAGTCCAAAGGCTGGGGGACGGCGCACGTCAACTACCGGTTGCGGGACTGGCTCGTCTCGCGGCAG
>Ga0207421_10004747_pt1 | contig 15506 bp, 6 predicted proteins | sample SodLakKL_010_SED_4_FD_187542 | JGI IMG/M metagenome (GOLD analysis project Ga0207421, IMG submission 187542) | Alkaline sediment microbial communities from Lake Tanatar, Kulunda Steppe, Russia - 8KL_010_SED (SPAdes) (version 2) | ecosystem: Environmental > Aquatic > Non-marine Saline and...
GCTTGTTTCAACGCTGATCACCCTCTTTTTAATTCCCATTGTCTATCTCATTGCAACTCGCGCAGTGGTGACAATTAAAGAGTGGCGGCAGATTACCGTAGAGCGTATGCGGGAGCGTTTTTCAGCGCAGTTTACATAGAGCAATAACACCATAGCTGGCTACCCTTAATTTATTATCTTAGTGGCAATCAACAAGGTGTTATCCTAATCCAACTGAACTAATGGCGCGCTATTTTCTTGCTTTTCTTATCGTTCTATTGACCGGAGTTCAGGGCTTATACGCTCAAATAAGCTACCAAATAAGTAACTATAGTGTACATGAAGCGGGTGGCGGTAATCAAAACTGGGACATTTCTATCGGCAAAACCGGTGGTATTTATGTTGCCAACAATTATGGATTTTTGGTTCTTGAAAATTCAACTTTTAACCTCTATAAGCTTCCGGAAGCTACTATTTTCCGTTCAGTAGCATTCATCAACGATAGAGTATACACAGGTTCATTTGAAGATTTTGGATATTGGGAAGAAGATGAATCCGGTACTCTGCAATATCATTCTCTTGCCGCATCGCTTGAAGACCGGAACATGAATAATGATGAAATCTGGAAAATCGTAGAGCATCAAAACAAAGTTTATTTCCACAGTTTCGGGTCTGTTTATTGCTATGATATAGAATCTGAAGATGTATACCGGCTTAGTGCACCCGGTTCTTTCATGTTCTTGTACAAGGCACAAAACGAAATTTATGCTCAACAGATTCAGGGAATGCTATACAAGCTGGACAACGATGAATTTATACCGATAGAAAGAAGCGACTTTCTTCAACAGGAAGAGGTTACATCTATTCTCGATTTAGCCGACAATTCAATGCTTATTGCTACATCCGAAGATGTTTATATGTTTGACGGAGACTACTTTAAAGAGTGGCAGGCAGAGCATTTGGAGGAAGTTGTCAGAAACAGAATTAATACGATGGTAAAAACTGAGGATTACATCATTATCGGAACAATCCTCAATGGATTATATATTTATGATCTGAATTTTAGATTGCTTGAAAATATTAACAGGCAAAATCAGCTTCAGAACAATACCATCTTATCGCTGGCTGTAGATCAATTCGAAAACCTTTGGGTTGGTATGGACAGAGGTATTGACTATATCGCTTTTGACACCCCTATTCATCCCTATCTTGAAGAGCCTGATGGAATTGGAAGTGTATATGCCGCCGCTCTTCACAACGATGAACTATATATTGGTACAAACCGCGGAATTTATGGGTATAAAAGGGACGAAAATGGAAATTTTTATGACAAAACCCTGATCCCAAATTCTCAGGGGCAGGTATGGTTTCTCAAAGAACTGGACGGATCTCTTTACAGCGGGCTAAACGATGGTACATACCTGCTGGAAAATAATGAACTGAAAAAAGTTGGCTCTGTCCATGGAGGGTATAATTTAAAAAGATATCCCGGCAGTAATCCCGAATTATTGCTGCAAAGTACGTACAGTGATCTTGTAGTCTACCAAAAAGTGGACCGGATTTGGTCGGAAGCTTACGCGATGTCCGATTTTCAAACTCCAGCCCGTTTTTTAGAATTCGACCATATTGGGAATATCTGGCTGGGTCACACTGTTAAAGGAATTTTTCGTCTTCAGCCAAATATTCAGCTCAACCGTATCGACCAGGTTCGTGAAATCGGTTTTGCAGAAGGACTTCCGCAAAGTACCAATCTTGTATTCAAGATGAACAACCGCATTATGACGTCTATTTCTGATACGTTATACCAATGGGATGCCATTAACGAACAATTTGTGCCTTATCACGGACTGGATGAATATTTTACAGTTAAAGAATCTGTTTCTAATATCATACCGGTTGATGAACAGCGCTACTGGGTAATTAAAAAATCAGAAATTCTCCTGTTTGAAATTTACTTTAACTCCATTTCCCTGGTCTATAGAATGTTGCCGGATATGTATAATTTCAAACTGGTTGAAAGGTATGAAAATGTGATCCCCTTAAATAAAAACTTGCATTTAATCAGTCTTGAAGATGGTTTTGCAATTCTGGATCTGGATTTGGTGAACGAATCTAAATATCCAACTCCTGACGTTCACTTAAAATCTATTGAAGTAACCGATTCCCGTCAGGTAACATCTTCTGTTAATCCCAATTCTCCCACAGAAGCAATTTTCGGCTATCGTAACAATACCATTCACTTTAACTGGTCGGCGAATCAGGTTGCCGGAAACCGTGCATTTTTTCAGTATAAACTTGAGGGAATTGATAACAAATGGAGTAACTGGTCGACAGATACAAATTTCAATTATCTGCGGTTACCTCCAGAAACTTACACATTTACTGTAAGATCCATTGCGCCAAATGGAATTCTTACTGATCCGGTTTCCTTTTCATTTACCATCAAACAGCCGTGGTATTTATCTACCGGAGCCTATATCCTGTACGTGATTCTATTTTTGTCTCTGGTCTTGACAATACGATTATACCATTCCCGGAGAAGATGGAAAGCACTTGGAAAAGAACTCGAAAAAAATCAGCAAGAGATTATAAAAGACAGAGAGAAGGCCGAAAAGGAGATTGTTAAACTGAATAACGAAAAGCTCCAATCCAGAATAGAAAACAAATCTGCACAGCTTGCCTCAAATACCATGGCAATGATGCGAAAAAACAATCTTTTGAACTCATTAAAAGATGAGTTACTTAAACAGCAAGAGGAACTTGGAGAAAAACTGCCCGGAAAATACTATAGAAAGCTAATAAAATTAATTGAAGAAGGAATTGAGGATGAGTATGAATGGGAAATTTTTGAACAGTTATATAATGAAGCCCACGGAGATTTTTTTAAACGATTAAAAGATACATATCCACAACTTACTCCAAGTGATTTAAGGCTTTGTGCCTATTTGAGGATGAACCTCTCTTCAAAAGAAATTGCCCCATTACTGAATATTTCGGTTCGCGGAGTAGAAGAGCGCCGTTACAGATTGCGTAAACGCCTTGAAATCTCTACCGATACCAATCTAACAGAACTCATTATGACATTTTAAGCTGAAACCTATTCAATCAGTTCAAATTCAGCCGTTTGGGTATCACGGGAATTCCCGCCAATAAATACCGAGAACTCACCCGGTTCCGAACCGAAACTCATATCGAGCCGGTAAAATGAAAGCTCCTCGTTGGTAATTGTAAATACCACCTCTTTTGATTCACCCGGATTCAGATGAATTTTTTGGAAACCTTTCAGCTCCCTGACCGGCCGTGAAACCGAGGCTACTTTATCCCGCAGGTAGAGCTGTACTACTTCTTCACCGGCAAATTCTCCGATGTTTCTCACAGTAATGGAAACTTCCAGGCTGTCGGACAACTGCATTTTTTTTGAAGACAACGAGATTGGACTATAATCGAACGTAGTATAACTGAGTCCATGACCAAATACATAGAGCGGCTCATTTGGAACATCCAGGTACTTGGTCGTGTATTTATTATCTGCTTCAAACGGGCGTCCGGTATTTCTCATGTTATAGTGAATTGGAATTTGCCCGACATTTCTTGGAAAAGTCATCGGAAGTTTACCGGAGGGATTGTAATCTCCAAAAAGCACATCAGATATTGCATCGCCTGCAGTGGTTCCCAAAAACCATGTTTCCAGGATAGCCGGTATATGATCATCCAGCCAGTTAATGGTAAGCGGCCGGCCGTTCATTAATACAGCTACCGTTGGTTTTCCTGCTGAATAAACTTCCTTTGCAAGCTCCTCCTGAACACCCGGCAAATTGATATCTGACCTGCTCGCAGCTTCCCCCGACATCCAGTACGCCTCGCCAAGGGCAAGTATAACCATATCGGCCTGACGTGCTGCCGCAACTGCCTCGTTGAAACCACTCCGGTTTTCATCATCAATCCCGGTCCCTTCAGCATAAATAAAGGTAACATCCGGATTGTTATTACGAAGACCCTCCAATAGTGAAACGGATTGTGACCAGTCGCCGGCAGCCGACCAGCTCCCTATCAGATCACGCTGATTATCTGCCATGGGCCCAATTACGGCAATAATTTTTATGTTCTCTTTAATGGGCAGAACCTGATCATCATTTTTCAATAGCACTATCGATTTCCGTGCCATATCACGGGCAATGGCCAGGTTTTCCGGCTTCATAATTTCGCCCTCCTGTCGTTCTACAGAACTATATCGAAACGGATCATCAAACAAACCCAGTTGAAATTTAACCCTTAAAACGTATTTAACGGCCCGGTCAATTTGAGACACTTTTACCCTTCCATCCTCAACAAGGTCGACCAAGGTTTTTTGGTAAAACCCATCCTGCATACTCATATCAATCCCGGCATCCATAGCGAGCTTGCTCGCGTGATGGGCATCTTCGGCAACACCGTGATACAGCAACTCCATTATGGCTGTGTAATCGGTTACAACAAAACCTTCAAAATTCCATTCATCCCGCAAAATATCCTGAAACAGGTACGTACTTGCAGTTGCGGGTATACCATTTAAGTCGTTAAAAGCTGTCATTATCGAAACAGCACCTGCTTCAATAGCTGCTTTAAATGGCGGCAGATGCACTTCGCGTAATTCCCTGTCCGACATATCCACACTATGATAATCCCTGCCTGCCTGTGCTGCTCCGTAGGCGGCAAAATGTTTTACCGTTGCCGCAAGGGTGTGTATATCACTCAGGTCATTTCCCTGAAAACCATGCACCCGTGCAGCTGCAATTTTTGATCCAAGAAATGCATCTTCTCCGCTTCCCTCCACTACTCTTCCCCATCGCGGGTCTTTGGAAATGTCGACCATTGGGGCGAAAGTCCAGTGAAGGCCTTCTGATGCCGCTTCGCGCGCAGCAACTTCAGCTGTTAATTTAATCATGTCCATATCCCAGCTCGAAGCTTCTGCCAACGGTACAGGGAAAATTGTACGGTGTCCATGAATCACATCATAACCAAATAGTAGCGGTATGCCCAGGCGTGTTTCATTAACCGCCATTTCCTGTAATTCACGGGTATATTCTGCACCGTATGCGTTGAACAATGCTCCAACACTGCCGGTTTTGATATCCTCTATGTACTCTGGTCGAAGAAAAGCACCGGTTTGATCCATATCACTGGTTAACAGTGTAAGCTGGCCTATTTTTTCCTCCAGCGTCATTATTGAGAGCAGGGAATCAACTTTTTGATCAATTCCATCATACTTACCGGTATTGTAGACATTATCACCACACGCACTAAACAGAATTGTTAGTGCAACCATTAACAGTAAACTTTGTTTTTTCATGGTATAAGACTCCACTTATATTATTTGGTTTATTTCACCTTTATAAAACAAAGCTCACATCTTTTGGCTAAGCTTTGGGGGTATTTAAAATTACTACTCAGAAGTAAAACCAAGCTTTTCCAGTGCCGGCTGAACTTCCGGTGCCTCCATAAATAAATTCCATAACAAACCGGATCTGTGATTTTCAATCATAATGATAATCGGGCCCTGATCGATGGCCAGGTACGAATCTGCCCACCAACCTTCCGTTGGATTGAAGGCATCATGAAATCCATAATCGCCCCAAAGCTTATCACCCAGTACATAATAGAAATGCCGTATTGCATCCATCGATTCTTCCGGCGTATATGGAATAGATGATATTGCAGCGGTTGGTGTGATTGTACCGTTATCACGGGTGGGTTCGTGAGCCAGATAGCCTTCGAAATTATCGCTGGCAGTAAGCCCCCAACTCTCAGAACTGTAACCAATAAAATTGTTTGGATTAACTATACTGTGCTCACGATTGATAAGCGTATGGTTTCGATTCTGCTGCCAGTAATCTGCATATGTGTCGGACAGGTTTCTCGGGTCCAAACCTAGAAATGAATAGTGAGAAAAAAAGAGCGGGCCTCCGTAATCAAAACCTAATGGAAGAGTGATTCCATAATATGAATTCCCATTTATGATATTTCCTGACCGTGCCCAGCCTTGATGATATACTTCAGCATCAATTCCATAATTTTCTGATGACGCCGCCAAGACATATACAATAAGCGCTTCGTTATAACCTCTGATTGACATATTCATCTGCCATCCGTGATTTTCAGACCAGTGCCAATACAGTACGTTCTGTCCTCCTTTGGTATACCAGTTCCATTCAATGGAATCCAGAAGTTGATTAATGCTGTCAACCAGGTTTTTCTCTATCTGAATATTTTCATCCAAAAACTCACGCACAGTTATAAGCCCCTGGGCCATAAAAGCTGTCTCTACAAGATCACCACCATCATCATAGGTACTGAATGCTATGGCTTCTCCTGTTGCTCCATGCATCCAGTGTGGCCACACACCGTGAAAACGGTCGGCCGATTCCAGGAAGGCCACAACTTTCTCAAGACGTTCAATTCCTTCACTTCGGGAAATAAATCCACGGTGAATTCCCACTACTATAGCTTTCAGGCCAAAACCACTGCCTCCTGTTGTAACTATATCGCCGGAAGTGTTTCGCTCCCTGGCTAAACCGCTTACCGGATGGGCAAAATCCCAAAAGTACCCAAATGTGGCTTCCTGAATTTTATGAAGTAGTTGCTCATCAGAGATCTCAGGGAATTTAAACTCCGGATTTAAACCGGTTTGAAACCTGGTGTTATACGTTTCAAATTCAAACCCATTTTCGAACGTCAGGTCACCACTGATATTCAGGTAGTGATGCCTGTAGTAATCGAGTTCCTCGTTACTATTAATTGTTACTGTTCGGCCGTCTTCTGAAAGGGTATAGCTGGAGTTGAATGCAGGTGTAACCCTTATATGAGTCTGCAAATCCAGATTACTTAAAGCCTCGGAAAAAACTAACTCAAGCGTTACTTCATCATAGGAAACGCCGCGAATTAAGGCATTGGATTGGAGTTCAGTATTGTTAATGGTGGCGGATAGTAATTCTCCAGTACCGTTTTCTGTTTCGAAGAAATATTCTGTACCGGGAAAGTCTGCTCCCTGAACCGATTGCAATGCATCTGTAATTTCCAGCCGGTATGATGTTCTCCAATCCAGTGGCTGTTTGGGCTTTGCTGATATGGTTAAACCATCATTTTTTAAATCAACGATTAGAGGAATATCTGTTTCATCATCAGAATCTGAATATGTAAGCCTAATGCCGTTTTGAACTGTTGTCTGATCAACTGAAACTGAAAAATTAATGTAAAATATTGCAGTAACAGAAATTCCGGTATTGGTTTGGCTGCCGGAAAGCGTCGCTTGATCTGCTGAAACTTTTAATAGCTGAAATGTATCTGGCTGTTGTTGGGTACTTTTATCTTTGCAACCGGATATCATGAATGCAAAAATGAACAGGTACATTATTGAGGATGTATTAGAAAAGAAAAATTTTAGGGGAGAGAGCCGTTTATACTTCAGATTCATATAATTCCGGTAATACCGTAACGATTATAATAAACCCGGTGCTTGGTGCTAATGAAAATCAGGCACTTTGCACCGGGATTAAAATGACGTGGCTAACATTTAAAAATGTTTTTTTCCACGTAACTGTCTTTAGTTTTCAGATTGATACATCAACTGGATTTCAGTATCTGTAAGTACTTTGTGATATATCTTTATATCATCAAGCTGCCCTTTAAAGTGATTGGATGTCGGGAAATCATATCCACCCCAGGGTTCGTTCTCCCACATGGTTCCTGCCCGTGATTGTATAAAACCAAACGCGAGTTCATTCACAACCTCAGGTTCATTTCCTGCATATTTCATGCCGGTAACCGTTCGTTGTATTGAATCTTCAGGCCACAGATCAAAATCAAAGCTCTTCATCAGTTCACCATCATAATAGAGCCGCGCCTTGCGGTCATTTCCATCATAAGTCAACGTAACATGCAGCCAGTTATCCTTTAACAGATTAACCATCTGCTGTGGGGTTAAGCTTCTGGCGTAATCCCATCCCTGCCAGCCGCCACTGTTTGCATCGGTTGCTTCCGCCGGAAACCACATATCTTCTCCTACAGCGGTACCATCGGCTGCTTCGAACATAATGGCAAATTTGGCAGATTCATAATTCGCTGATATTTCATACTGGATACCCCAAAAAGCACCTAATCCAATCACAAAATGACCGGCGGGATCACCATTTTCATTCACATGGCCTTCTGAATTGGTTTTAACCCAAAAGCTGAGGGTAAAATCAGAAGTATTTATGAGGTCGTCACCATTTGGAATTTCAATAATACTGGTATTTCCATTAAAGGTCGCAGCCTGTCCGGCTTCTGTGTTTCGGCTTGCGGCGTATGTAATATCTACCACACCTGAAGCATTGTAATTGCCTGCAACATCATCTGCATTATCTTCAAACGTCCAGTGTGCAATCATACCTGCCGGGCTGAATGTACCTGCGGTTGTGAAAGTTCGTGAAGTATTTGCAAGTGGCTGATCATCTTCATTAAGCAAACCACTTCTTAATGTAAGCTGGTATAGAGCTCCTGAACCGAGTTCTACTTCCGGCTGTATGGTAATGGTCGGTCCATTTACCGTGATTTGCAATGGAATATCTGAATCATCATAATCCTGAACTAATGTAATATTAGCGGATGTTGCTGTTGATGCTTTGACATTTGAATTAAAAGTAACTTCAATTGTGGCGTCAACAGGTACGTTACTTGGCGATGTTGCGGCATTCAGGTCCATACCACCCACTGTCATGGATTCAATATTCAAATCCTGGGGTGTACTATCAGTTCCACATGATTGAAACATAACAGCCATCAAAAGAATAGCTGAAATGATCAACATTGTAGTATTTTTTGTTTTCATAATTAACGGTCTTTTATTTGGGTTGATTTATAAGTTGCTCTGTATTACCAGTTCTCGTTTTGAGTGAGAGTGCCTTGCGACAGATCGATTTCACTTTGAGGAATTGGCAACAATTCGTGTTTCCCGGTTATAAAACCGGCCGGTCCCAGCACCTCTTCTGCTTTTCCGGTTCGTACAAGATCCCAGAACCGGTGCCCCTCAAGAGCGAGCTCCAGTCTGCGTTCTTCAATAATCCTATCCCGCAAAAGATTCTTATCGGTCTCTGTAATATCCGGCAGTATGGTTTCATCACCATGACGAGCCCTTTCGCGTACGCTGTTCAGATAGGTTAATGCCTCTCCAGGCTTATCATTTTCATTCAGTGCTTCAGCCGCCATCAGTAATACATCAGAATAGCGGATTAATCTTCGATTATGGCCAAACTGAGTGTCGGTTGACAACCCCGGAATCCATACTTTTCGATTGTAGCTCTCTATCTCTATGACATTCCCTTCTTCATCGGTCGTTACATCAGGTGTAGTACTGTCGCCAATTATTTCAATTCCGTCAATCACATCACCCAATTCTATTATTGTACCGGATCGGCGCGGATCATCTTCCCCAAATGCTTCACGAAGATTAATGGATGGACGATTAAATCCCCACCCACGGTTTGGGGTACCGCGAACTCCCTGTGTATTTGCATACTGGTTGCCACCGGCACCGGCTGTAGTTACAGCACCAATCTCAAATACAGATTCAGCCCCATGTTCGCCTTCAGGCCCATTCGCATCAATAAAGGCCTCTTCGAGATCATACTCACCCGACAATATCACCTCCATTGCGTACTCTTCTGCATTCACAAAATCTTGCTTAAACAGGTAAACTTTGGCCAAAAGCGCTTGTGCGGCACCTTTTGTAGCCCGTCCCAGGTCATTGGGGCCATATCCGCTTTTCAGCGGAAGTTTATCGACAGCGAATAACAAGTCTGCTTCAATTAACTCATAAATGTCTCCCGCAGATGATCTCTGAACCTCAAGAGGGGGTTCTACCTCGGTCACCAACGGAACACCGCCAAATGCCCGAACCAAATCGAAATAATAGAGAGCCCGTAAAAAGCTGGCCTCTCCTAAATATCTGTTCTTCAATTGTGCATCCATTTCAATTGGCGAAACTCTTTCCAGTACAATATTTGCACGCCTTATTCCCTGGTAGAGAGCATTCCACCACCTATCAAGGCCATCCTGCGTGGGAGAATGTGTAAACCTTTCGTAAGGGCCCTGGGTATTTACTCCGTCATTTGGGTTGCTCCCTTTATGAGCATCATCAGACATGAAATCGAGAATTGGAAAGCCTCCGCTGTGATAGTGCCAATCCCTGAGCGTAGCATATACCGCATTTGTGGTCTGTAGTGCATCTTCCTGTGTTGTTGGAAATGCCTCTTGTGTTAATTCACTTTGAGGATTTACACTTAAAAAGTCCTCACAGCCCATTAAGGCAGTAAGTATGATTGTTATATATAGAATTCGAGTAATTTTCATAATAATTGCCTCAAAAAGTTGTGTTAAATCCTGCAGCAAATACTCTTGGAATTGGATAAATACCGGTATCAATCCCGTTTGAGAGTACATCACCGCTTCCAATTTCCGGGGTATAGCCGCTGTAACCCGTCAACGTGAATAAATTTGTAGCTTTCAGGTAAACTCGCGCTCGAGAAATATTCAATCTGCCGGTCAAACCGGGCGGTAAACTGTATCCAATGTTTAAACTTCTAATCCGTACATAAGAACCATCCTGAATAAACCTGTCGGATGGAAGGAAGTTATAGCCACCGTAAGATGGGCGCGGCTCTGTATTACTTGTTCCTTCACCTGTCCACCTGTTCCAAACATGCTGTTCAAAATTATATGGATCAGGCCGAACCACATTTTTCCCGTTAAATATCTTGTTACCGTATTGGCCCTGGATGCCCAGAGACAGATCCCAGTGTCTGTAGTTCAGATCCAGAGAAAAGCCGTAAACAAATTTGGGAATAGGTGATCCGAGATATGTTCTGTCATCTCCGTTTATTTGGCCATCCCCGTTCGTATCTAAAAATCGAAGATCCCCGACCCCTGCCTGCGACATGCTTGGATAGCTGTCCAGTTCATTTTGATTTTGGAAAATTCCATCCGTTTTGAACCCATAAAAAGCTCCAATCGGCCTGCCTATGGTTGATCTTGTAACCGACTGACCGTTTGCAAGAAAACCCCCTATTAGTATTGAATCTACTCCACTAACTCCTCCAATAGATTGAACCTCATTATGGATAGTATTCCCGAGCACTGTTATTCCATAGTTCAGCTCACCTGCATAATCATTCCAATTGAGGGTGAATTCTATGCCCCTGTTGAGAATGGAGGCCGCATTAAAGCGTACACGCTGCCCCTGCCCGTTACCAAGATGGCCCGGTGTCGAAAGTTCGACCAGGATATCGTCTGTTACCCGGTTGTAGAAATCTACCTCAGCGGTCAAGCGACGGTCAAACATTCCAAATTCAAGCCCGATATCTGTTTGTGTGGTAGTTTCCCACTTCAGATCGGGATTACCCGTTTTTCCATAGGTCGCCGCAGTAAATATTGCATCCGGATTGCCAAATACAGCCAGTAAATTAGCGTCCACGCGAGAAAAACGGTCTAAATAGCTGATTTTTTCATTACCAATCATCCCCCAGCTTCCGCGAAGCTTCAAATTATCAATCAGGGTTACAGATTGCATAAATGATTCCTGGTCCAAATTCCAGCCAACCCCGATTGAGGGGAAGGTACTCCATCGATTTGCTTCTGAAAATTTTGATGAACCGTCGCGCCGAAGTGTAAGAGTTGCAACATACCTGTCATCATACGAATAGACTAATCGCCCCAAATACGACAACATATTGTAATACTGATTTGGGTCAACACGATTTACTATAGACGATAACATATTGATATTATTAGCCTCATCAATAATATATGAGGGTTGCATGTACCAGAAATCATCCCCATCACGGATTACATTTCTGCCCGATAGCTGAATAATCTCTGATCTGGTCTGCTGAATGGTAATCCCGGCCACGGCATTCACCTGGTGCCGGTCTAAGTCTTTGATATAATTAATCGTATTCTCCCAAAGCAGGTTGTAATTTATCCCCTCTCCTTTGAACAGATTGCTAAACTCATTGTTTTGTTGAGAAGCTGAGCCATCTGGGTTAAATACTGTGAATTGCGGAGTAAAACTTTTGCTTCGGTTCAATGCAGCATCGGCGCCAAAACTGCTTCTGATTAAAAAATCGTTGGCCAAAATCATCTCGGTAAATATATTCCCTACTATCCGAATACCGCTGTTGAAGTTGTTTGAATTTTCCAGGTCGGCAAGTGGATTACCCACATTGAATACCACTCCAAAACTGCCATCATCATAAAAAGGCGGCAGTAACGGCTGTGCCCGGTAGGCTGACCAGGTGACATTTGGAGCTACGCGCTGTTTATAGGGAGAAATGGTGATGTTATTTCCAAGTCTGACGTTATCACTAATTTTATAGTTATTGTTCACTTTGAGACTGAAGCGCTCAAAGTTTGACCTGTCAATAATCCCGGTTTGCTGGAAATAACCCAGGCTAACATAATAATCGGATCGATCTGTAGCACCGCTTATAGATATTTGATGATTCTGTATCGGAGCAATGTCAAATATCAGATCCTGCCAGTCAGTATTTGGAACAGCATCCACATTATTATAGGAACCGGCCCTTATTTCATTTGCAATAATTGCGAATTGGCGCCCATCCAAAAGGTCAATTCTTTTTTCTACTTGCTGAAACCCACTCTCTGCTGATATAGAAACCACAGTACCGTCTATTAGTCCTGCCCCGGTTTTTGTTTGAACCAGAATGACTCCGTTTGCTCCCCTTGATCCATATATAGCTGTGGCAGATGCATCCTTCAGAATTTCCATGGATTGAATATCTGCGGGATTCAGGAAGGATATATCATCGATAATCACCCCATCAACAACATAGATGGGTGATGAGTTGTTAAATGTACCTATACCACGAATTCTAACTGCGGCGCTTGCTCCCGGAGCCCCGGAAGTGGTGGTTATTTGCACTCCACTAACTTTTCCCTGCAACGACTGTTCTGCATTCAAACTGGTTACTTTTCCAATCTCTTCGGCCGGTACACGGCTTACCGATCCTGTGACATCTCGTTTCCGCACTGCCCCATAACCGATAACAACCAAAGCGTCAAGCATTCCAATATCTTGTTGTAGTTGTACAACCAATTCATCCCGCCCGCTAACATCTATTTCCCGGGTTGCATACCCTATATAGGAAAACACAAGTATCAGTTCGCCGGGCTCTAAACGGAATCTAAAATTCCCCTCCAGGTCGGTCACCGTTCCGCGAGTCTGACTATCTTTCACACGGATATTTACACCGGGTAATGTGTCGCCTGTTTGGGCATCAACAACCGTACCGCGAACCTCCTGTTGCGCCATGGCTTTCTGACTGTTGAACAATCCTGTCATCATAAAAACGAACAGTAACAGAATCGGCATTCTTGTAAATCTTCTGTTATAAATCCACCGGTAACAATCTTTCATGGATATTCTCATGCATATTTCCGTTTAAGTTATTTGACTGATTCCTCCATCCAACCACCTGTAAACCCAGCTTTTTCCAGTCCCTTCCGGATGTATTTATTTTCACGTAAAATGCTCCAAATCAGTTCTGTTTCGTAGTTTTCAAGCTGAATGAGTATAGGTCCCTGGTCAATACCGATATAGTCGGGGTTAAACCAACCCTCCTCGCTGTACGTCAAATTGAAGGAGTCTAAAAAGCCATACTCTGTATAGAGTTGATCTCCGAATTTCTCTTTCATGGTGTAGAGCGCTTTCAGTGTTTCTTCCGGGGCAAATGGAATGGATCCGCCTGCAGCGGTTGGCACAATCGTTCCGTCATCTTCTATGTATCCGTCGGCAGCACCACGGGCATGATATGTACTGAACTGTACCTTTCTATTTCCAATTACCCTGGTTTCGTTGGCAGGTCCGTCACCGGCTGTTAATCCCCAAATATTTTCACTGTAACCTTCAAATCCACCGGGATTATCAATGCAGTAGGCCCGGTTTGCAAGCGTGGCCAGGCGGGAATTTTCAAAATAGTCAATCCCCTTTTCTCGCATATATGCATCCTGGATATCACGAAAATCAATAAACATGTGGGAATACTGATGGCCAAATAGAGGGCCGAAGTTCACATGTTCAAACCCGTAGAAATCCGCCCAATTATTGGTTGATGTCCAAACATCCCACGATCCCTCAGGTATGGAATAGACCGGTGCACCAAGCGCAAGAATGAGCAGAATCATAGATTCATCGTAACCTTCCCACTGAGCTCTGATAAAGCCGGATTCGGGATGCCATCCCATCGACATGGTTGAATTCCCATCCATTGCCCAATCCCATTCAACCCGGTAATAGAGTGAGTCTGCTATTTCCCGGATTCTGGATTCAACACGGTTATCGGCGTCAAAATAACTTTGAGTTGTTAGCACGCCGGCCATAAGCAAGGCAGTATCAATGGTTGATAACTCAACCTGTTGATATCTTGTGCCGGTATCGTAATTCAAAAAGTGATAATAAAAGCCCCGATAGCCGGCTACACCTTCAGCATAATCTCCCTGTGGTGAATTCCAGAGCCAATCGAGTACATTTAATACGCGCTCTGCACCTTTTTCTCTGGATATGTATTCATTTTCAATTCCAATTACATATGCAGGCAGCGCAAAACCGGTTGCAGCTATACTTGTGAAATTTTTGGTTGGATAACGATCATCCGTTTGCCAGGTAGTAGAGTCCACAATCTCCCAAAAGTAGGTAAAGGTCCTCTCTTTGAGTTCGTCAATAAATTGGACAGGTATACCATACAACGTTTCGGTCGTATCCGGGGCCGGGTTTAATTCTGTTAAATCGTATTTTAGAGAATTCTGATTGTATGAGTTTACGGTACCGGAGTTGTTAACAGGATAAGCTTCTGCGGCAGTTACTGTCATTGTAAAACATAAAGCAGCCAATGATATTTTTACATTTCTGACAGAATATTTGTACGTCTTCTTATTCATACGCTTTGTCTGGTTTTTCTGAATCTCTGCACTTACTGATCTCAATCATATTTCGACAGTTTTAATATGATTTACTCAGCTACTGTTAGCAAATTTTCTGAACCCAATAAAAATACTACACTATTAAAAAAGCGCTTTTTTAGACTACTACATTACTACATCACTCTGGGTGAAATCGCCTTCTAAATCATTTAAAGAATAGCCGTGACTTATTTTATCTCTCTTATCTATTTCTATAACATCAACAGCATTAAAGTGTATAATGATTATAAGCCGGATAACATCCCTTACACATAACCGGTAAAAGATTACATAGATTACTGTTAGGTTAAGATTACTTGCTTCATATGAAAAGTGGGATTACCGAATCAGTCATCGGGTGAGTTTTTATAGGACTGATCCCATTTACCTAAAACGAGATTTTTCAATCTCACTGATCTTATTAACTACTATCTTACTACTCCCGAATCGCCTCTATCCTCTTCAGCGCAGGTGGGTGAGAATAGTTCAGAAACACATAAAACGGATGGGGTGTTAGATTGCTGAGGTTATCCTTCGAC
>Ga0207421_10004749_pt1 | contig 15497 bp, 15 predicted proteins | sample SodLakKL_010_SED_4_FD_187542 | JGI IMG/M metagenome (GOLD analysis project Ga0207421, IMG submission 187542) | Alkaline sediment microbial communities from Lake Tanatar, Kulunda Steppe, Russia - 8KL_010_SED (SPAdes) (version 2) | ecosystem: Environmental > Aquatic > Non-marine Saline and...
TAAGGAATGTATAGAGCTTGAGAAACAGTTCACTTGTGTAAATATTTGCAATCTTATTGACAACATTAATTTGTTTCTATATAATATGTTACACGAAGTTTATTTTATTTATTCAAGTAAACTTATTGACAGGAAACTTTACCCGTAAATCTATCTCCAGGCTACAAATTGTTAATTAAGGCTAAAAAGAGGATTATCTGAATCCCAAAACGGCAACATATAAGCAAAGCAACAGGCAAAAATTAAAATATGTTGATAAATTACAGGTTACGGTTACATTTTTAGTTTCATGAAAATGCTTTAATTAGGAATAGCTCAAGTTGATTATAGAAAGCGAGGTTTGCCATGATACTACAATATATTATTATAGTCGGCATTATACTTTTAATTTCCTGGACTATTCGCTACATGATTCAGCGGGATATGAAAACTCGCCAGCAAAACCATACAGAAAACCAGGAAAAGTGAGGATTTTACCTTATACCGGGGAAAGGGAGGGAACGCAAATGTTGAACGCAGTAATCTTTATAGGGGCGTTTTTGACTGTCACTCTCCTTATACGGGTGATGATTTTAAAGGATAACCGGAACATGGACAATAAAAATGTCCGTAAAGTCGGCTAAGCAAGATTTTACTTTTAGTTAAGATTAGTTTCGTGCTAAAGGCAAATCGCTTGAGTTATAATGTGAAGAAGCGAACAAGGTTTAAAAACAGGAAGTAAAAGGATTCCCGCAAAAAAGGCGGGTATTTTTATTATTTAAGCAGTTATTATTGCAAATCGAATGCCCCTCAATTATACTAAACTATGCTAGTTCATAATCACCTGTATAAATTATCTCTATGCTATACTGAACCCCGGGGTGATGATAATGAAAAGAAGGGTCAAGGTAGGCATACCGCGTGCCCTTTCATATTACACTTTTTACCCTCTCTGGAGAGTTTTCCTTGAAAAGTTAGGCGCTGAAGTAATTGTTTCAAGGCCAACGAACCGTAAAATCCTTGAAGATGGCATCAAGGAAACGGTCAGTGACGCCTGCATCCCCATTAAGGTATTCCAGGGCCATGTTATGGATTTGATTGATAAGGTAGATTATGTCTTTGTCCCCCGCCTGGTCAGTGCTGATGGAAAAGCTACTTTTTGCCCCAAATTCCTTGGATTGCCGGATATGGTCCGCTATTCTGGGGTTAACCTGCCAGGGTTGATTGATGTTCGTTACAACCTGAGTAAAGTGCCCGGGGGGTTGCTTCGCTTTTTCAGGTCCGTAGCCCTGGCTATTGGAGTAAAAAACCCTTTCAAACAGGCTTATGCGGCAATAAATGCAGTATTGAAGCAAAAAAAATATGATAAATTACTGCAAGCAGGGGTTAGACCCGGGGAAGCTTTTGAATTGATCTCAGGAAATTTGGATCACAACCGTGGAAAGCAGATCACAGCTATGAAAAATAAACCAAAAAACCCGAAGGCCACAGTTGCTTTGCTCGGCTACCCTTATACCCTCCACGATCCTTTTATCAGCGCCGGGCTCTATAATAAGTTGTCCCGCATGGGAGTAGAGATAGTTACCTATGAACAAATACCTTTAAAAGTGATGCGCCGTTATTCGAAGGTCCTGCCTCAAAACTTTTTTTGGTATTACAGCAACCAGGTTTGCTGGGCCGGTTTGTACCTGCTCAAGCAAAATTTAATAGATGGCATCATCCATGTGACCGCTTTTGGCTGCGGACCCGATGCGATGGTAGATAAAACCCTTGAACTTGAAGCAAAATCTACCGGGGTGCCATTCCTGAGCCTTTCTATCGACGAACATACCGGTGAAGGAGGTGTGCAAACCCGCCTGGAAGCTTTTGTCGACATGCTTTGGGCAAAGCGGGAAAAAATTAGAGCGGGTTAATAATATGCAAAAGCTTTACCTGGGGGTTGATGTTGGTTCAGTGAGCACCAACCTGGCTTTAACAGACGAAAATGACCGGTTAATTGACTGGGAGTACCTGCGGACCAAAGGGCAGCCGATCAAGGTTGTCCAGGAAGGGCTGGCGCTTTTAGCTGAAAAAATTCCGCAAGATGCAGCTGTAGCTGGAGCGGGTGTAACCGTAAGCGCCCGCAGTTTGGCCGGTGTAGCTATCGGAGCCGATGTTATAAAAAATGAAATAACCGCCCATGCTATAGCTGCCGACCTGGCGGTACCCGGAGTGCAAACGGTTTTGGAAATTGGCGGGCAGGATTCAAAGATTATTGTGCTGCGCCACGGAGTGGTCGTTGATTTTGCCATGAACACGGTTTGTGCTGCCGGGACCGGTTCGTTTCTTGACCACCAGGCCGCCCGCCTGGGTGTGCCGATTGAAGAATTTGGCAGGTGGGCCTTGAAAAGCACAAACTCTGTCCATGTTGCCGGACGTTGTTCCGTTTTTGCCGAGTCTGACATGATTCACAAGCAGCAGATGGGTCACCGAATTGAAGACATTATTGCAGGCCTGTGCGATGCCCTGGTGCGAAACTACTTAAATAATGTCGGCAAGGGTAAGGAGATTATAGCCCCGGTTGTTTTCCAGGGTGGTGTGGCCGCTAACCAGGGGATTAAAGCTGCTTTTGAAAAAGCTTTAGACTTAGAGGTAATTGTTCCGGAAAACTACCATGTTATGGGTGCAGTGGGGGCAGGAGTTCTGGCCAGGTTGGCCATGAAGGAAAAGCAGGCAACTTCTTTTCGCGGTTTTGCTTTAAGTGATTTAGAATACGAAGCCGGCACATTCGAGTGCGATGGTTGTCCCAACATCTGTGAAATTGTTAATCTTTCACTGGACGGAGAGCTGCTGGCTCGCTGGGGCGGCCGCTGCGGTAAGTGGGAAAACGTTAATGAAGCTAAAGCCACTGCGGAAAAATAGTTGTTTTTGAAGGAAAAGCATATTTATTACTTGTTTTTTGTATATATTCACAAATAAATAATAAGCAAGCAGGATATTTAGCGCAATTTATTGAAATTAAAAAATGCGGTTGCGAATAAAAAAATATTTGCTTTATTCGTGTTTTTTAAATATTGCCTTTACGCTGTGAGTGATATAAAATAATAATCAACGAGAAAGACTTTTTAGTATTTTGCAAAGGTGGTGGTAAATGAAGCATAGTGGCAAGTTTTAGCAGGAACAGGAAAAGTTTAAAAAATCAAAGGGGGTATTTTAAGAATGAAAAGATTATTAATTTTGATGATTGTCCCGGTTTTACTCCTGGGCTTTATGTTTGCCGGTTGTGAACCGGTTGAGGAAGAACCGGTGGAAGAACCGGTTGATGAGGAACCGGAAGAACCGGTTGATGAAGAACCGGAGCCGGTCGAACAGGCAGTGTCGGTTGCTATTGGAGCTGAACCGGAAAGCCTTGACCCGCTAAGAATGAGTTCAGCACCGGCAGCTACCGTATCTGAGCACATGGCAGAGAACCTGATTTATTTAACCGAAGACGGTGATCTTGATCCGGCTCTGGCTACAGACTGGGAAATTGAAGATGACGGTATGTCTTACTTGATTGATCTGCGTGAAGGGGTTACCTTCCATGACGGAGAGCCATTTAATGCTGAAGCTGTCAAGTATAACCTCGACCGCTTTATGGGCAAAGGCGAATTTGAAGGTGTAGATCAGGCCGACTTTGCATTCCTGCTTGGTGAAGTTGATGAGGTGGAAGTAGTCGATGAATACCAGATCAGGATTCACATGGAAGAGCGTTTTGCCCCGTTGATTGCTCACCTTTCCCATTCCTTTATCGCAATGCACAGCCCGGCAGCTTTAGAAGCGCTGGAAGAAGGCGATGAAGTGGAAGCTCCCGTTGGTACCGGCCCATTTAAGTATGCCGGCTGGGATCGCGGCGAGCAGATTGTTATGGAAAGGAACGAAGATTACTGGGGCGGTGCGCCTGAACTGGAACAAGTAACCTTTAAGTTCGTCCCCGAAGGCAGCTCCCGGGTAATTATGCTCGAGACCGGTGAAGTTGACGCGGTAATGGATATTCCTTTTGCTGAAATAGAAAGGCTCGAAGCAGAAGAAGGTATAAACATTGTTTATGAAGAAAGTGTTCGCAACATTTATATCGGTTTTAACATGGAAAGCGAACTGTTCAAAGACAATAAGGAGCTTCGCCAGGCTTTGAACTACGCGATTGATAACCAGGCCATTTGTGACGTCATTTTTGAGGGGGCATATGAACCGGCAACTGCTCCGATTCTGCCACCTGTATTCGGTTATCACGAAGTAGGACCATACGAGTACGACCCGGAAAGAGCACAGGAATTAATGGCTGAAGCCGGTTACGAAGACGGCTTTGAAATGGAGCTTTTCCACCCGGTAGGCCGCTACCCGAGAGACGAACAAGTTGCGGAAACCGTCCAGGGTATGCTGGCGGAAGTTGGCATTGAGGCCAACCTGACCACCTATGACTGGGGTACTTACCTTGATATGGTCGGCCAGGAAGATCCTGCCGATCGTGAAGATGATGCCTACATGCTCGGCTGGGGCACTGTAACCTGGGATGCCGACTACGGTCTCTATCCCCTGTTCCACTCTGAAGAGTGGCCGCCGTCCAGCAACCGTTCTTACTATGCTAACGAGGAATTAGATGCTCTCCTGGAAGAAGCGAGGAGAGAAATGGATCCGGATATGCGTGAGGAAATATATGCTGAAGCGATTGAAATAATCTGGGATGACGCACCGTGGTTGTTCCTCTATGACCAGGTCCAGGTTAACGCTGAACTAGACCGGGTCGAAGGGTTAATTCACCACCCGCTTGAAAACATCTCAGCCTGGGATGCGCGCATAGTAGAGTAAAAAGAAAAACCCCGGGATATGCTTCCGGGTAAAGGGGATTAACAGGTAAGGGGTGGGGTGATAGGCTTGATTGTCGCAATTGCCCCGCCCCTTTAAAATTACCGGCACCAGCATTTTTAAACCAATTTTTTACAGAGGGAATTTAAGTATTTATTTATTTTTTATTATCGATTATAATGATGAAGGTCGGTTTTTGGAGATACTTTTTTTGGGGGTTAACTGATAAGTGTATGCTTATATAGTTAGACGGTTATTATTGGCTGTTCCTGTATTAATCGGCGTATCTATCCTTGTCTTTTCCATGGTCCGGTTTATTCCCGGTGATCCCGCCAGGGTAATAGCCGGAATTCAAGCACCCCAATCTGCCGTGGAGAGGGTTCGCGAAGAGATGCTTTTAGACGAACCCCTGCACACACAGTACTTTGTTTACATGGGCAATCTCCTCCAGGGTGATATGGGTAGATCTGCCTTTACCCGCAGGCCGGTTGCCTTAGAGCTGTACGAACGTTTTCCCAACACCCTGATGCTTACTGTAGCAGCCATGGCCATAGCTACAGTTCTTGGCATGGGTGCCGGCATTATTTCCGCTACTAAACGTTACTCCTTGTTTGATAATTTTGTGATGCTTCTGGCCCTGGCCGGTATAGCAATTCCTGTATTTTGGCTGGGTTTAATGATGCAGCTTTTATTTTCGGTTTACCTTGGCTGGTTTCCATCGAGCGGTATGGGAAGCTGGCAGCATCTAATCTTGCCGGCCTTTACCCTTGGGTTGGCCACAACTGCCTTGATTACCAGGATTACCCGGTCAAGTATGCTGGATGTTTTAGGGCAGGATTATATCAACACTGCCCGTGCCAAGGGGCTTGTTGAGCGAGTAGTGGTATACAAGCATGCCTTGAAAAATGCCCTTATTCCTGTAGTTACAGTGATGGGTTTGCAGTTTGGGATTTTGCTCGGCGGGGCCGTTTTGACCGAATCAGTTTTTTCCTGGCCCGGTATAGGTCGCCTGCTGGTTGATTCGATTCTCACCCGTGATTATCCGGTCGTGCAGGGCGCTGTCCTCGTTTTGGCTTTATTCTTTGTCCTGATCAACCTGGTTGTAGATATTATATATGCCCTGCTGGATCCCCGGATCACTTATGGTTCACAAGAGGGGGACTGATTTTGCAAAAAGGAAAACTGAATTTGCAAAAAGAAAAAGTGGATCAAATAAGCAAGCTTGCCACTCCGAAAAGTGATACGGAAATTCGCCAGGTTTGGCGGCACCTGCGCAAAAACCGAATGGCCATGCTTGGCCTGGCAATATTGTTCTTGTTTTTGATCACTTCTATATTTGCACCTTTTTTAACCCCCCATGATCCGATTAAGCTTGATCTGGTTAACGCTATGCAAACTCCGTCCAGTGAGAATTTAATGGGAACTGACTGGCAGGGACGGGATGTTTTTTCCCGGATACTCTACGGAGGACGGATTTCACTGGCTATCGGGTTTATAACCGTATTTATCGGCCTGGGAGTAGGTATTCCGGTGGGCACTTTATCCGGTTACTTTGGGGGTAAATTTGATTTATTTATCCAGCGTCTGATCGATATCATGCTTGCTTTCCCCGGGATCCTCCTGGCTATTGTGGTGGTGGCAATTTTAGGCGTCGGGGTGGAGCAGGTGATGGTTGCGGTCGGTATTTCTACGATACCGATATATACCAGGCTGGTGCGGGGATCAGTTCTCTCCGTTAAAGAAGAAGGTTATATAAAGGCCGCCAGAGGTTTGGGGATTGGTGATCTCCGGATTATTCTTCGCCATGTATTGCCCAACTGCCTGGGCCCAATAATTGTGATGTCCACATTTCGGATTGCTACTTCAATTCTTTGGGCGGCAGGCCTTGGCTTTTTAGGACTTGGAGCTCAGCCCCCTGATCCCGAATGGGGAGCGATGTTAAGCAGGGGCAGGGAATATATGCGAGCCGCGCCTTATTTGACCACTTTCCCGGGAATGGCTATTTTCTTTATGGTTTTAGGTTTTAACCTTATTGGCGATGGTTTGCGCGATGCGCTTGATCCTCGCTCACGCCTTTATAGATAAAGTAAGAATTGCATAAGTTTAAGCATTTAGGGTTTTCTGTATCAGTAAATTAATGGCTGCTCTAAAGGAAGGTAACAATGCTCTAAAGGAAGGTAACTAAATGGAAGAACTTTTAAAGGTTGAAAATTTAAAAACTACTTTTTATACCGATGATGCGGTGATCAATGCTGTAGATGGAATATCATTTAGCGTTAAACCGGGTGAAGTAGTCGGTATTGTCGGTGAGTCAGGCTGCGGTAAAAGTGTAGCCTCTTTAAGTATTATGAGGTTGATTTACTATCCACCCGGGAAAATTGAGGGTGGCAAAATATTATTAAATGATCGCAACTTGCTAACTATCAGCGAACGAGAAATGCGCAGTGTCAGGGGCAATGAGGTTGCCATGATTTTCCAGGAGCCGATGACCTCGCTAAATCCGGTTTATAAAATAGGGGACCAGGTCAGTGAAGCTATTCGCCTTCACCAGGGACTTGAAAAGTCTGCCGCCTGGCAGGAAGCGGGGCGTATGCTGGAACTGGTCGGGATTCCAAGGCCCAAAGAAATCCTTGATAATTATCCTCATCAGCTAAGCGGCGGAATGCGTCAGCGGGCGATGATCGCGATGGCCCTTTCCTGCAATCCAAAACTTCTAATAGCCGATGAACCGACCACAGCCCTGGACGTGACTATCCAGGCCCAGATCTTAGAACTGATGAGAGACCTGCAGAAGAAAATTAACACAGCTATTATTTTTATTACCCACGACCTGGGGGTAATTGCCGAGATGGCCAACTACGTAGTGGTTATGTATACCGGTAAAATCGTTGAAAAAGCGGATGTGGAAACACTTTTTAGCAGTCCCATGCATCCGTACACGGCCGGTTTAATTAATTCAAAACCAAAATTGGAAGAAGAAAAAGATGTTTTAGACTTTATTCCGGGCAATGTTCCCAACCCCAAGGCTATGCCCGAGGGTTGCGCTTTTCATCCGCGCTGTAAAGAAGTGATGGAGGTTTGCCAGAGAGAAGTCCCTGAGCTAGTGGAACAGGCCCCCGGGCACCAGGTCAGGTGCTGGTTGTACCAGAAACAGGAAGCAAAAGGGGAAGGGGTGAAATAAATGGAAGCCCCCCAGCAAATACTGTCCGTGAAGGGATTGAAAAAATATTTCCCGATCAGGGCCGGGGTATTTTCCAGGGTAACCGGTTACGTTAAAGCAGTTGACGGTATTGACTTCGATATAAGATCCGGGGAAGCATACGGCTTGGTCGGTGAATCCGGCTGCGGTAAATCTACAGCGGGGATGACTATATTAAGGCTGATTAATCCTACTGACGGCGAAGTGCTTTATAAAGGTAAAGACGTTAGCACTCTTGATAAGGACGAGCTGCGTAAAATGCGGCCGGAAATGCAAATTATTTTCCAGGATCCCTATAGCTCGCTTAATCCCCGGATGAGCGTCGGGGAAGCGATCGGGGAATCCCTGGAAGTTCACGGTATCGCCACCGGGAAGGAAAGAAGAGAGCGGGTTATTTCTGTGCTCCGGGAATGTGGCCTTGACGAGCACCACTTTCGCCGTTATCCCCATGAATTTTCCGGGGGGCAGCGTCAGCGGATCGGGATTGCCCGGGCGCTGGTTTTAGAACCGGAATTTATCGTTGCCGACGAACCGGTTTCTGCCCTCGATGTGTCAATCCAGTCCCAGATTATAAACCTGATGGAAAGGCTGCAGGAAAAATTCGGGTTAACTTTTTTATTTATTTCCCACGATTTAAGTGTGGTTAAACATATCTCCGACCGGGTTGGGGTAATGTATCTGGGGCGGATCGTAGAAGATGCACCCAAAAAAGAACTATACAGTTCGCCCATGCATCCTTATTCCCAGGCCCTTTTGTCTGCTGTGCCTACCATGCAGCCGAAAATAAAAAAAGAGAGAATCATCTTAAAAGGTGATGTGCCCAGTCCCTCAAACCCGCCGCCGGGCTGCACCTTTCACCCTCGCTGCCCCTGGGCCGAAGAAGTTTGTTCTCAGGAAGTGCCTGTCCTGAAAAAGGCCGGGACTGACCACTATGTCTCCTGCCACCTGGTAAAAGAAGTTACTTAGCTTATCTTTTGTCCCTGACGGAGGTTATTGAAACTTGAAGATAACTTATGGGCATATGGGTACCCTTACCCCAATTATTGAACTGCTGGTTGAGGATTTGGGACATGAGTCGATAACTCCTGCCAGGCCAACCCGCCGCACGCTCATGCTTGGAGCAAAGCACGCCCCTGAATTTGCCTGCATTCCCTTTAAAATAGTTTTAGGCACTTACCTGGAAGGCCTGGAGCGCGGGGCTGACCTGCTTATGAGCGGTGGGGGTTACGGTCCTTGCCGGGCCGGTTTATACGGAGAACTGCACAGGCGCATTCTAAAAGATTTAGGCTACGATTTTGACTTTATTTTCTTTTGGCCTCCCCTGCGGAAACCGGCTCATTTTTACCGGGAGCTAAAAAAGCTTAAAGGAAAGCATTCCTGGCCACATTTGTGGCGGACGATTAAAAAGGGTTACCACAAGCTTAAAATTTATGATGACCTGGAGCTTTTAGCCCAGTCCAGGAGACCCCGTGAAAACTTCCCGGGATCAACTTCTAAAGCATTTGAAAAGGCCATGAATATAATGGGCCCGGCCAGGACTTACCCGGAAATTGATTCGGCAGGAGAAGAAGCCCGGGGTTTGCTGGAGAATGTACCGGCAGACAATAATAGGACTCCTTTAAGAGTCGGGATTATTGGCGAAATTTATGTCCAGCTGGAACCGTTTGCCAATTTTTACGTAGAAGAGCAGCTGGGGCACCTGGGGGTAGAAGTAAGACGTAGCATTTATTTAACCAGCTACACCCGTCACGATGTTTTGTCTACCAGGGGTGACATGGGCAGCCGCACCCTGGCCATGCCCTACCTGTCCCAGAAAGTAGGCGGGCATGGACAAAACAGCGTAGGTGATATTATTCGCTATTCCAGGCTGGGTTATGATGGGGTGGTGCAGCTGGCCCCGTTTTCCTGCATACCGGAAATTGTTGCCAAGAGCCTGGTTCCCCGTGTGAGCAAGGAATATGGCATTCCGGTTTTAACCCTTTTTATTGATGAACATACCGGGGCTACGGGTGTCCAGACCAGGCTGGAAGCTTTTGTTGATTTAATGGAACAGCGCCGTTCTGGCACTGTTAGGACGGGGGCCCGGCTTGCTTGAGCTAATGCTTTTTATTGTTTAACAAGTTCTTTTTATTAATGACAAAGATTTATTATTACTGTAAAGTTAGAGCCGGCAACAGTCCAAAACGCAGCATGTCTGAGCAGGCACGATTTTTTATCATCCCTACGGAGTGAAGCCTCAAGTTGCCACTTAAAATAGGTCCCCTTAAAGTTTCCCCCGGCCTGGCCTTAGCCCCTATGGCCGGCATTACAGATCAACCTTTTCGCCTGATAGCAAAAGAACATGGGTGCCCCCTGGTTTATTCGGAGATGATCAGTGCTAAAGGTTTGCACTATAACCCCGGGAAGCAGCGCTATTTATTATACTTTACTGACGCAGAAAGACCGATCGGTTTCCAGCTTTTCGGTTCCGATCCCCGCATCATGGCCGAAGCGGCAGTTAAACTTGAAAAACTCGGGCCTGACTTTATTGATCTCAACCTGGGCTGCCCTACTCCAAAAATTATTCGCAATGGAGACGGAGGCGCACTGATGCGCGACGCTGATTTAGCCGGTGAAATATTTAAGACTGTGGCCGGTGCCGTCAATTGCCCGGTAACCGTAAAAATGCGAAAAGGGTGGGACGAACAGGCGGTAACGGCCCTGGAGATTGCTGCCAGGGCTGAAGAAGCGGGGTTGAAAGCAATTGCCGTTCACGGCCGGACAGTAAAGCAGGGTTACAGCGGCCGGGCGGATTGGGATATTATCCGGCAGGTTAAAGAAGTTGTTTCAATTCCTGTGATTGGCAATGGTGATGTTGATTCTGCTGCCGCTGCAGAGGCCATGTTTTCATATTGCAGCTGTGACGGGGTCATGGTCGGGCGGGCTGCCAGGGGAAACCCCTGGATTTTTGCAGCGGTGAGAGCGGGCTTGGAGGGTAAAAGCCTGCCGCAGAAAACGACTATAGATGAAGTTATCGAAACTGCCTGTAAACATCTCGATTTACTTGCTAACTTAAAAGGTGAAGCTGCGGCAGTCCGGGAAATGCGTACCCATGCCTCCTGGTATATCAAGGGTTTCCCGGGTGCTTCCACGGCAAGAAATCGGTTGGTGCAGGCTAAAGCTAAGGCCGAGATGGAAGCTATCTTAAAAGAATACTCTCTTTATGTTCATAATGTTTCCCGGGCAGCGGACAAACAACCTTGAGTCTCCAGTTGATTTTTGGGAAATCCCATCATATTGCTACTTAACTCTATTAATAGTAAAATGAGAACGGTCTCATATTTGTGCACATCCTGTAGCGGGGTATCCGAAGATGAAAGAAAGAACTTTTCGCATCGGCGAGAAAATGATCAGTCTCGATAAAGCTGCCCGGGTAGTTGAAAGGGTTATGGAGTTGCGGGAGCAGGGCTTTTCCCAGCAGGAAGCAGCCGGGCGCTTAAACTTAGATCGCAGCTTTGTTTCCCGTATTGAGGCTGTCGGGGAAATACGTAAAGGCAATAAGGTTGCTGTTATCGGTTTTCCCCTGTCTAATACTGCCGAACTTGCAGACCTCTGCCGTTTATATGGCCTCGATTATTTTCTCCTCCTCGACAACCGGCAGCGCTGGGATATGGTTAAGGATAAACAGGCATTAGATTTCTTTAACCATATTTTTGAAATGATTGCCAACCTGCGCAAATTTGACACCCTGGTGATGATTTCTTCAGAAAAATGGTATCACCTGGCCGAAGCTTTGCTCGACATCCAGATTATCTATATTGATCTAGGGCCTACTCCAATCCAGGAAGACCGCTATCTTAATCCTGAACAATTACAGCAAACCCTGGATAATGTTTTAGAATACAAAGGGAAAGGAGAACCGTCAAATTGAAACGTATAATCGGTATTAGCCTTGGCTCTTCAAAAAGAAATCATGTCGTTACCGTGGAATTAAAAGGCGAACAGTTTAAAATTGAGCGTATCGGCACTGATGGCGATATGGACAAGATGGTTGAAATTATCAGGGAACTTGACGGTAAAGTAGATGCATTTGGCCTTGGCGGGATGGACCTCTATATTTATGCGGTGGACCGCCGTTATGAATTCAGGGATGCCCGGAGAATTTCCCGGGCAGCGGAAAAAACCCCGATTGTTGACGGTTCCGGGCTGAAGAACACCCTTGAACGCAGAGCTATTGAACAGTTGAATGATGAAACCGATATATTCAAAGAATCGAAGAAGGTTTTGTTAATGTCGGCCATGGATCGCCTTGGGATGGCCCAGGCTTTTGAAAAAGCCGGGTGTAAAATGATCTATGGAGATTTGCTTTTTGTGCTGGGACTGCCTGTCCCGCTTAACTCTTTAAAAGCCCTGGCGGCTGTTGCAAGGGTATTAGCGCCCCTGGTAGGGCAACTTCCCTTTTCCATGGTTTATCCCACCGGCAGCAAGCAGGCGATCAACAAGCCTCGCTATTCCCGTTACTTTCATGAATGTGATATTATTGCCGGGGACTTTCATTACATCCACCGCTATATGCCGGAAAAACTGCCGGGCAAAATAATTGTAACCAACACAGTAACTAAAGATGATGTGGAGTTTTTAAGAGAGCGGGGTTTGAAAACCCTGATTACAACCACCCCGGAAATGGAGGGCCGCTCTTTTGGCACCAATGTAATGGAGGCTTTGCTTGTTTGCATGGGCGGCGGGAACCGGGAACTAAGTGAAGCTCACTACTACCAGCTGCTCGAGGAACTTGATTTGAAGCCCAGGGTAGTAGAGCTTTAATTCAGTTTTAAGAGGTGGAGGTATATATAACTTTTAATATTCCTGAGATCCGGGGTATTTACACAATTTCAAAAGATACCCGAATTGCTTTTAAATAAACCTGCTTGTTTCTTGACAACCCTGAATGGACACCTTATAATATAGCAACAAAAATTACTGGCAAGCAGGCAGAAAGTGTCGGGGCAACCTTGACACTATATTTATTGGCTTCGTTTAAATGGGAAGCCGTTATTTTATTTTATTGAAGAAATTGACGTGACATCACGATTAAACTAAATGCTTTGGTTTAGATTTTGTAAGACGATAATGCCAGCCAAGGGGGCAATAAGAAGTGGAAGAAATGGAAAACATGAAAAACCATGAAGAGCTTTTGTTAACCAAAGATGGAATGGAAAAACTGGAAAAAGAACTGGAACACTTAAAATCAGTGAAACGCAAAGAAGTTGCCGACCGGATCAAGGAGGCAATCTCCTATGGCGATATAACTGATAACGCCGAATATGAAGATGCAAAAAATGAACAGGCATTCATCGAAGGAAGAATTATCACCCTGGAAAAAACGCTGCGCCGGGCACGGCTGCTCGAGAAAAGTGGGGATGATCACCAGGTTGTCCTCGGTTCGGCCGTCAAATTAAAAGACCTGAATACCGGTAAGGAACATGAATATACGATAGTAAGTACCGCCGAAGCCGATCCCAGTGAAAAAAAGATTTCCAACGAGTCGCCTGTGGGCAAAGCCATCCTTGGCCTTTCAATCGGGGATGAAGTTGAGGTTAAAGTGCCTGCTGGAACGATCAAGTACAAAATTGAGTCAGTGCAATAAACTAATTGAAATTTAACAGGAGACGGAGGTTTGTAAATGGAGTCGGAACAGGACTTAAATGAGCTAATGCTTGTCAGGCGTCGGAAAATGGAAGAACTTAAGAAAAAGGGAATCGAGCCCTTCGGGTTTAAGTTTGAAGCAGACCATTATTCTACCGACGTTATTGATAACTTTGAAGCGCTGGAAGGAAAAAGTGTGACCGTTGCCGGTAGAGTGCTTAGCATCCGGTCGCACGGGAAAGCTACTTTTGCCCATTTACAAGACTACCGGGGCCAGATCCAGATCTATTTGCGTCTTGATCAGCTTGGCCGGGAAAAATACGATACTTTTGAACTGGTTGATATCGGTGATTTTGTCGGGGCTACGGGGGAAGTTTTTCGTACCCGCAAGGGTGAGGTAACAATTAACGTAAGTGATTACACTTACCTGGCCAAGGCGCTGCGGCCGCTTCCCGAAAAATGGCACGGGTTGAAAGACGTTGATTTGCGTTACCGGCAGCGCTATGTTGATTTAATTGTCAACCAGGAAGTCAGGGATACTTTTATCAAGCGCAGCCAGATTATCCAGACCATGCGTGAACTGCTTAACCGGTGGGGCTTTTTGGAAATGGAAACTCCAATGATGCAGACTATAGCCGGAGGGGCCCTGGCCCGGCCCTTTGTTACTTATCACAATGCCCTGGGAATTAAACTATACCTGCGTATTGCCACCGAGCTGCATTTAAAAAGGCTGCTTGTTGGCGGGCTTGATAAAGTTTATGAAATCGGGCGTATTTTTAGAAACGAAGGAATATCGACAATCCACAACCCGGAGTTTACTTCCCTGGAGATTTACCAGAACTATGCCGACTATGAAGATATGATGGCGATTACCGAAAACCTTTGTTTCGAAATAGCTAAAAATGTTTTTGGTTCTCCGGTGATAAGTTTCCAGGGCAAGGAAATAGATCTTACCCCACCATGGCCGCGGGAAACCATGATTGAAGTGGTCAGGAAGTATTCCGGGGTTGATTTTTCAAAACTAAACGGTGACGAGGAGGCTTTCCGGGCAGGCAGGGATGCCGGGCTTGAGCTTGATAAGGGGCTTTCCTGGGGAGAAATTCTTTACATGTTCTTTGAAGAGTTCTGTGAAGAACAACTTGTCTCGCCCATATTTGTTACTGATTTTCCGATAGAGGTATCACCCCTGGCTAAAAAACTTGAGTCGGATCCACGCCTGACCTTGCGGTTTGAGGGATTTATCGCCGGCTGGGAAATAGCAAATGCTTTCACCGAGTTAAACGATCCCATCGATCAAAGGGAGCGCTTTGAACAACAGCTGACCAAAAGAGAAGCAGGGGATGAGGAAGCCCATGTGATGGACGAAGATTTTATTACCGCCCTGGAATACGGGATGCCACCTGCCGGTGGCCTGGGGATCGGCATTGATCGCCTGGTTATGCTGCTTACGGACAATATTTCTATTCGCGATGTTATCTTATTCCCTACCTTGAGACCTAAAGCGGGGGAATAGCAAAAGCGGCGGTTTTGTCCTGTTAATGTCCTCAAATGATCCTGTCTTTGCCCGTAATTTTACGCTTGAGAGAGCAATTTTAAGGAAAGCGGCCTTTACCGGTTATAAACCGCAAAATGATAAGGGGTTTACCCGGGAAAAATCCTAAAAAAACCTATAAAAATCTGCAATTTAGGTTTGACAAAACAAAGAGGCCATGCTAATATAAAAAGGTCGTGCTTGAGAGGTATGGAAACAGCGTAACCTCAAGATTTACGGCCTCGTTCTTTGAAAACTGAACAGGGTAAGAGACAGGATTCACCTCCTAAGATTTGATTTGAGTTTTTTTGAAGGTGATTCCTTGTGATCAGTGTTTTT
>Ga0207421_10004750_pt1 | contig 15497 bp, 9 predicted proteins | sample SodLakKL_010_SED_4_FD_187542 | JGI IMG/M metagenome (GOLD analysis project Ga0207421, IMG submission 187542) | Alkaline sediment microbial communities from Lake Tanatar, Kulunda Steppe, Russia - 8KL_010_SED (SPAdes) (version 2) | ecosystem: Environmental > Aquatic > Non-marine Saline and...
ATTTCTCGGCTTTTTTCCTGCATGGAGATGGTCTCCGTTCACGCTCGAAGAGTATCCGCTATAAATAGATTTTCATTATATATGGGTTCATGGAACTACGTGAGGATCATGGATCAAAAGGTTGGTGACATTACCATAATAATTACATTATACATCTATTAGCATAGGAATTAATAAATACTTATATCTTTTATCATCTAAGAGATTCCAAACAATTTCGAGTTCATTCATACTCGACTGGAATGAGGAGGAAATAAAACATGAGCAAAAAGAATCAGCCTGTCGTGCTATTTTTAGTTACGATACTAGTGATATCAGTGTTCGCTGCATTACCAGTACTCTCGGTAGGAGAGAACGATGCAGAGATCTTGCTGGTAGAGAGCGATGATGAAAAGATGTTAGAGACTTTAGGAGCAGATATAATAGAGACCTATGAAGGTCATCTGCTCGTAGAGATGGATCCATCTGAGATCGATCAGGTGGAGAGAATGGGTATATCTGTGAGGAGTATTGAAGAGAGGACTACTCTTTATGTCGGTGGGCACGTTTTCGATCTGACTGAAGGTGAACCTGACATCCAAGATGGATTGAGATGTGAAGGTTATAGATCTGGTGAAAAAGGACAGTATATAGTCCATATGATGGGGCCGATCGCGTCTGAATGGGTTCCCTCAATGGAAGAACATGGTGTACAGGTACTGAACTACATCCACAACTTCGCTTACAGGGTTAGGATGACACCAGAAGTCGCTGAAAGGGTATCTGACCTTTACTTCGTTGATTGGGTCGGATCATATCATCCTGAATACAAGATAATGGGTAGTCCTGAACGTGGAATTATCGATGTGGGTCTCGTACCAGATGCTGATGTAGAAAGCATAACTTCCATACGTGATCATGCAGACATACTTTCGATCGTCGATATACCCGAAAGAGGTGTGAGACTAAGGATCTTAGTAGAATCTAGAGAAACGATCCATGAGCTCGCCCGGAATAGAGACGTGAGCTATATATCGGAATACAGAGAACCTGAACTCCACTCCGAAGTTGACTCCCAGATAATCGGTGGAGGTGTTTGGGTGATGGACGATGACAACGATCCCAGTACGCCGTACCGGGAGTACGGGGATTATGGTGCATATATCAACCAGATTGGGTACGATGGTTCAGGCGTCACCGTCGCCATAGCCGATACGGGTCTTGGAGACGGTACGACTCCGGATGCAGGTCATCCTGATTTCACAGGCCGTGTGATAGGTGGTCATGGTTTCGGAACCGCATCTCAATGGCAGGACGGACACAGCCACGGAACGCACTGTGCCGGTTCAGTCGGCGGTGACACCTATTCAGGTACAGGAGTCGAATATGCTGGATTTGGACCTTATTATGTATCCCAGGGACTAGCTTATGAATCCGAACTATACGGGATTAAAATTTTCAGTGACGGAGGGAGTTTTATTGGTCCTTCGGATAATTTTGATATACTCCAGGTTGCGGCTCAGAACTCCGATTCCTACATCCATAGTAATTCCTGGGGAGGACCGCCTGGAGGAGGACAATACGGACAATCCGACAGTGATTACGACGAGGCGGTCAGAGATTCCGATAGGGACACCCCAGATAATCGACCTATGGTGATAACAGTCTCTGCTGGTAACGATGGATCGGGTCACCAGACCATTGGCAGTCCTGCCGGTGGTAAGAACGTGATAACAGTGGGTGCTGCATACAGTTATATGCCGGATTCCGGTGACTATGGTTATCATGAAGGTTGGGGAACTGTCGATAATCCAGACCAGATAGTCAGTTTCAGTTCAAGAGGATGGACTGCAGACAACAGAGTTAAACCAGATGTGGTAGCACCTGGTTATGGTATATTATCCACGATGAGTCCTGATGCAGGCAGTGGAAGTTATTCACCAGATGGTAGATATGAATGGATGCAGGGAACCTCCATGTCTAACCCCGCAGCTGCAGGAGCTGCAGCGGTGACCACTCAGTGGTATGAGATAAACTACGAAGAAACACCCAGTCCAGCTATGGTCAAAGGATTGATGATAAACACTGCTCACGATTTAGATGACGATAACGGAAATACAGGACCAATACCGAACAGAGATGAGGGATGGGGAAGTGTGGACATTTCAAAACTTGAGTATCCATACGAAGATCCTGTACCATTCTACCTCGAGGACCAAGAATCGGTGTTCACAGAGAGTCTTCAGGAGGATGAGCACTTGATCATGTCAGATAGAGAGGATGTACCAATGAAGTTCAGTCTGGTGTGGACCGATGAAGAGGCTCCTTCAGGTACTGGAAGTGATAGGACTCTGATCAATGATCTGAATCTAGAAGTCGAATCTCCTAGCGGTGATATCTATCGTGGCAATGCGTTCAGTGACGGTTGGACCCAAGCAGGACAAGACACCATGGGAGACTTTGATCACAGCGGAGATGGATGGGACGATACGAACAATGTGGAGAACGTTTACATACACCCTGACGATGTCGAACTCGGATTATATACAGTAAGGATAGTTGCAAACAACATAGCCGGCGACGCTACCAATTCAGGTTCGAACAGTCAAGACTACGCTCTAATCGCCTATAATGCCATGGAAGAGATACCAGGAGAAGGTCCATCTGTGACCGTTAACAGTCCCGATGGTGGAGAGATCTGGGAAGCTGAGACCTTTGAGGATATAACATACACCGCCACTGATGGTGATGATCTTATCGAATCCATCGATATCTCTTTCAGTCAGGATAACGGTGACTCATGGGACCCGATAGCATCAGGGTTGGACAACACTGGAGTTCACACGTGGAATATCCCTAACGTTCACAGTTCGGAATGTTTTGTCCGGGTCAGGGCCATCGATGAGATGGGACGGCTCGGTGAAGGCATAAGTAGTGATGCTTTTTCGATAAATGGTATCCCTCCGGATCCACCTTCGAATCTAGTCGTCGAACACTACGGTGAAAGTCTTGAGATTGTTTACGAAGACGATGTTTCCCAGGACTTAGGATACGAGACTGGAACCAGCGGAGGTCTTGTTGGATGGGATATCAGAGACCATGGCTCGGTGGTAGGAGATAACTCCTGGGACTGGGGAGATGGACAGTACGATAAAGTCGGTGGAGGCGCATGGTTGATATCTCCTGAGATCACTATACCTGCCGATGCGGATGTTGATCATGGAGTAGAACTCACGTTCCAGCATTGGAGAGATATCGCAGATATCTGGGATGGTGTCAATGTAAAAGTGTCCATCGACGGCTCGACCTGGGAACTGATAGAGGATCCAGAACCGGGTTATGACCATACCATCGGCACCGGATACAACAACCCCATAGAAGATCAACCCGCATGGGGTGGTTCTGTAGATTGGGAGGAGGTTTCTGTTGATCTAACTGAATACATAGGTGAGACCATCCAGATCAGATGGGATGCCGGAGTTGAAGACTTTACAGCAGATGGAGGAGCAGGATGGCGTATCGACGATATCCTCATAGAAGCTCTGATTATCGATGAGTTCGGAACCGACCACAACGTAGTCACATGGGATGCTAGTACAGATGATCCGGATGAAGTGAGTCATTACCAATTATATCGCTCCGATGATCAAGATGGCCCATGGGATCCAAGCACCGAGATCGATGTCGTAGAAGCAGATGGTTCTGAAAGTTACGAGTACGTCGATCCGGAAAAGGGTACGGCAGACGACATCTACTGGTGGTATGTTGTACGTGCTGTAGGAGAGAACGGTTTGGAAGAAGAGAACGAAGATGTGGTACAGGAACCCGGAGAAGGAGTACCCCCTGATATTACACTTACTTCACCAGAAGCAGGAGAACAGTGGCAAGCCGGTACACAACAAGAGATAATTTGGACAACATCCGACGGAGATGATCCTGTAGAAAGCATATCCCTTTGGTACACTACTAACGATGGTGCCTCATGGAACAGCATCGAATCGGGTATAGGTGATACTGGTAGCTATACCTGGAACGTTCCTAACGAACCTAGTACTGAATCTTCGATCCGGGCAAGAGCCACGGATACAGTCGGTAGGTGGAACGAGGATATGAGCGACAATTTCGAGATCATAGGAGTATCCCCTGAAGCCCCAGAAAACTTGGCAGTAGAGCATCAAGGAGATTCTATTCAGACTCTGTTCGAGGACGACGTATCGGAGGATCTTGGATATACCACCGGTACATCCCATGGAGAAGCCAGCGAATGGGGTATCAGACAGCACGGAGCCGCCCTAGGAGACAACTCATGGGACTTCGGAGATGGACAGTTCAATAAAGACAGTGACAACGGTATGCTCAGTTGGTTGATAACACCAGAGATCACCATCCCTGCAGAGGCAGATCCTGATGAAGGAGTAAGCCTCACATTCCAACACTGGTATGAATGGGGAGATACGGAACAATACGATGCAGGTAATGTGAAGATATCTACTGATGGTACCGGTGGTCCGTGGACTTTGATCGTACCTGAGGACGGTTACGATGGAGAGGTGCCCGGCACCTGGGGAAATCCTCTTGGAGGTGAAGAGGCCTGGGGCGGTTCTTCAGATTGGACCACTGAAACATTCGATCTCACGGATCATATAGGCGAGACCATCCACATAAGATGGGACGCTGGAACCGAGGCCTGGGATGGTCTTGAAGGGAATGGATGGCGTATAGATGACATACAGGTCCAAGCACAGATTCCCGGTGGTGAAGGGGATGAACACAACTACATAACATGGGATGCCAGTCCAGACGATCCAGAGGGTGTGAGCCACTACAATATCTATAGGTCTGAATTTAACAGCGGTCCGTGGGATGGAACCACTTTGATAGACAGTGTATCAGCAGATGGCTCTGAAAACTATGAATACATAGATCCTGACAGAGGTATGGCAGATGATATATTCTGGTGGTACGTTGTTAGAGCGGTAGGTACCAATGGCATTGAAGAAGAGAACGAATATGCTGTACAGGAACCCGGTGATGAACTGACGACCATGGATATCGATCTGTTCGCAGAGGAAGATGCAGACGGTTGGAATTTCGTATCGTTCAACTTGATACCACAGCACACATCCCTTGAAACCATTCTCGAGGATGAAGATCACGGCATATCTGGAAACTACGAGAAGTTGATGTACTACGATCCTGATGATGGATGGCAGTCCTACATACCAGGTAGAGCTGAGCACTTCAATGAGTTAGACGATTTATATCATACTATGGGGATCTGGATCAAGATGAGCCAGGACGATACACTGACCATCCAAGGTTCTGAACCGGTGACCACACATATGAATCTAGACCCGGGTTGGAACATGGTCGGTATGCCATCGCAGCTGACAGGTAATCATGACTTACCGGAAGATGTCAGTCAGATCGGCTTCTTTGACGTAACTCAAGAGAACTATCTAGCCTATGATAGCGACACTGAAAACTTCTCTTTCGCACCTGGCGAAGCTTACTGGATCTACAACGGTGCAGAACAATCTGTGGTTTGGACCATCGAGTACTAAAAACCCCTTTTATTTTATTTATTATCGATGATAAATTGCCATTTTACACACATGTGGGAACTATATTAATATAGATACTAAATCCTACTTCTTTAGTTTAAAGTAGGAGAGAAATAGTATGAAAAATATAAATGGCAATCAGATGTGGGCTTATTTGATAGTTTCCATACTGATCGTGTCTGTATTCACGATAGCAGTAGCTATCTCCGGACCTGACCACGAAGACGAAAATTTTTTACTGGTATATAAACGTGGGATAACTACTGAAGATCTGAGAGATGCTGATCAGTATTCTGTTTTAGCGGACTACGATGAGTTCACTCTGATCTCAACGAGTGAGGAAAACAAAGATGCCTTGGTGGAACAGGGCTATACGATAGATGATCTAGGTAATCGGGAAGAGGTTGTTGTCAACTCTCACACCTTCGAATCGAGCGAAGGTATTCCTGAGATATCAGATGACCTGATGATCGAAGAGTACCCGAAGGGTGTGAAAAGAGCATATATTGTACAATTCATAGGTCCTATGGCACCAGAATGGATCGAGGAATTGGAAGATATCGGAGTCATACCGCATGAATATAGACATCGGTATAATCTGATAGTTGAGATGGATAGCAATGTTGTTGATAGGGTTAGCGATCTAGACTTCGTGAACTGGGTAGATATATATCAGCCTGCATTCAAATTCAACCACGAATTATTGGATGTTCGCGGCACAGTGGACCTTGAGGTGTATACGTTCAGTACCGCTAATACACAAGATATCGCTAAAAGGATCTCTTCCTTCGGCAGTGTATATCACATGACCGAAAGGCGGATCATCACAAGGGTAGATTCTGAGGAAGTTGTTAGGATAGCCAATATGAACGGTGTAAAATCCTTCAACCATGGTTTCTTTGAATATGAGTTCTACAACGATGATGCTACATGGATCACACAAACAGGGATAGAAGATTCAAGAAAGTTGACCGAAGAGGGTGTCATCGGTACCGATCAGTTAGTTACTGTCATGGACAGTGAATTATACGAAGACCACGAGATGTTCGCGGACCCTGATGGGAATCCTGTAGGACCTAATCATAGGAAGTTATTGGATGTTTATGTTCCTGATGGAGCTCGAGGCGATCTAGGCCAGGGTGTTTACCATGGAACCCACGTTGCTGGGACGGTCATGGGAGATGCACCGACATACGGTGAATACAACAAGCATGATGGAAATGCCATGGATTCTAGGTTGATATTCCAAGATGTAGGGGATGCCTCTGGTGGCCTTCAGGTACCTGAAGAGATGTACGACAGTTCTTTCGGTGAGAGTTACTCAGCGGGCAGCAGAGTACATACTAACAGCTGGGGCGGTCGTGGTGGTTATGACGGTTATGCTGTAGAAACCGATGAGTTCATCTGGGACCACCCTGATTATACAGTCCTTTGGGCAGCAGCCAACGATGGTCCGGATAGTGGTACGATATCTGGACAGGCACATGCAAAGAACGCTTTGAGTGTAGGAGCAGCTGTAAATGCCCCACGTCATGATCAAGTAGCGGAGTTCAGTAGTAGAGGCTGGGCGGATGATGGCAGGATAAAACCAACATTGTTGGGTATCGGTCAGGGTGTGACATCAGCGGATCGTTCAACGGATGGATACCAGGGTATGTCAGGGACTAGTATGTCTACTCCAGGTATAGCGGGACAGGTAGCCCAGGTACGACAATATTATGAAGACGGTTACTATCCAATGGGATATCCGATCTCCGACGAGGGTTTCAACCCGAGTAACGCACTTGTCAAAGCTACACTCATAAACGGTGCAGTAGAGATCTCAGGCGATGGTGCTTATCACAATGGTAATCAATTCCCCAATCAGGATCAAGGATTCGGATTGAGTACACTAGATAGATCATTGTATTTTGAATGGGATGAAAGGAAGAGTAACGTTTTCGACTCTTGGAATGAAGGAGTTGAATTAGATACGGGTGAAAGCTGGAGTATGGAATTCGATGTGATAGATGACAGCATGCCTCTTGAAGCCACTTTAGTTTGGAGTGACGCTCCAGGAACTAGTTCAGGGGCAGCCATCGTTAACGACCTAGACCTTGAATTGTTCGCACCCGGTGGCGATCGATATGTTGGTAATGCATACACTGGTTACAATCCTGGATACTCACAACCCAATCCATCTAGTAATGATTGGAACGGAGGACGTAGCGGAGAATGGGATGGATTGAACGTCGAAGAGAACATATTGTTATTACCTGATCAAAATGGCGTCGATACGGGTACATATGAATTACAAGTATCAGCCCACAATGTACCGGAGGGTACACAGCCCTTTGCTGTTGTTGTCTCCGGTGGTCTAGAACCGGTGATGCCTGATGGTGATCCGCCACAAGTAGATCTGAACTCTCCAACAGGAGGCGAAGTCTGGGACGAGGGTACTGAACAGCAGATATCATGGAGTTCGACACAGGGCGATGATCCGATTGACGGTGTTGACCTTAGATACAGTATAGATGATGGTGATACTTGGACAGATCTAGCAGAGGACCTACCACCATCTCAAACAAGTTTTACATGGACTCTACCAAACTACGACAGTTCAGAGTGTTTGATAAGAGCTAGAGTTACCGATAGTTCTGGACGATTTGCATACGATACCAGTGATCACTTCACCATCGTAGGAACTCCTCCAGGGGCACCTTCGGAGCTCGATGTCGTGCACGATGGTGGACCTACGTTGGTGACATTCGACGATTTCGAGGATGGTCATGATGACTGGACTGAACAATCTGGCGAATGGGACTCATCTTCTGGTTATCTACAGGGACATGGAACGATATCAACGCCATCGGAGTGGGACGACGAAGAAATCGGGGCATACGGTGAATGGGAATTCGATTTCCAATTCTCTGATGTTGACGAATCAGGCGGAGATTATCAACTACTTAGGTTCGAATTTATCAATTCTGGAACCCCTGAGAGTCCCACTGGATACTATGTCATCGTAACGGGAGATGTTCCCGGAGGTTCACAGGCAAATCTATGGAGGATAGAGGATGGAGAACCTCCAGATGATGCACCCCTGATCGCAGGCATGTGGTCAGCTGACACAGATGTACATACACTCGGTATAGAGAGACAAGAGAATAATGATATGACCTTATACATGGACGGGCAGGAACTCGGTTCTACTGATGATGATTCCTATACCACATCCAATTACATGGGATTAAACTTCGATGAAAATCCAACCGGTGGAGAAGATCACATGGTACATGAAGTACGGGCACAGAAAACTCTTGAAGATGATGAACATAACCATCTCTTCTGGAACGCGAGTCCGGACGATCCCAGTGAGGTTAGTCACTACAATGTCTATAGTTCGGAATCCTCTAGTGGGCCTTTCGAGCAAATAGGAACCGTAGAAGCCGATGGTTTTGCCAGTTATACCTACGTGGACGAATACAAAGGTGATGCCGACGATACGATCTGGTGGTACAATGTTCGTGCAGTCGGTGTGAACGGTCTCGAAGAGAGTAATAGTCATGTGATACCAGAACCTGGTATGGATGTAGATAGCTTCGAGGTACAATTGGAAGATGATCCGGGATCAGGAGGTTGGAACTTTATTTCGCACAATCTGATCCCCGAGGAAAGTTCACTGGAATCGATATTGGAAGATCCAGAATACGGTATCTCAGGTAGCTATGACAAGGTGATGTACTACGATGCTGAAAATGATGAATGGCAGAGTTACATACCTGGAAGGGCAGACCACTTCAACGACTTGGAACATTGGGGACAAACCATGGGACTTTGGATAAGAGTAAACCAAGGTGATACCCTGACCGTTGAAGGTACAGCTCCCTCCAGTACTACTGTACAACTTCAGCCCGGTTGGAACATGGTCGGTGTACCCAGTGAAAATGCAGGTAATCATGGACTCCCTGAAGAAGTGACAACAGTGGGTTATTTCGATCCTGCAGGGGAACACAACCTAGGATACGACCATAATCCAAACGATTTCGTTTTCGAACCTGGTAAAGGATACTATATCTACAATGGTGCAGATCATGAGGTCACATGGACGGTGGAATATTGAACCTAAAACCCTTTTCTTCTATTATTTTAATAGACAGAAATATTAAAAATAAAGAGAGATAGAATCAACATGTTAGATCGTGAAACTATCATAATTACTAAGGGAAAAAACAGATCTAATTCAGAAGAGTTCAACAATCAAACGTATAATAAAATCGAATTTAAAAATTGCTTGAAGAGGACAAAAAAATTGGTCCAGAATAATAACATGGCTAGATGCATAAATAAGATCCTAGATAGGATAGATCAAGATAATCTTTAGTCTTTGTTATTCAATTATCTATCACACTTCTTTTTCAAAGGGTCATGCCCATATCATTAAATTTATATCTAGTCTGTTCGAGTATGTGTTAAGGAACAGATAAGATTTTAAACGAGTTAGATATGATAGATTATGAATCTGAAGATTAGAAACATCATCTTCTGTGTATCAGTTTCGATCTTACTGATGGTATCGGCTGTATCGGTCCAAGGTTCATCCGATAGTAATCCTATGGCAACCATAAGAACGAACAGAGGGAACATCGATGTTGAGTTATATGAAGACGATGCCCCGGAAACAGTTGAAAATTTCATCAAGTATGCTGAGGACGGTTTCTATGAGGGCCTGATATTTCACAGGGTTATAGATGAGTTTATGATACAAGGCGGTGGGTTCTATCCGGGTATGGAGCAGAAGGAACCTACGTATGACCCGATACAAAACGAAGCAGAAGAAAGCGGTCATAGAAACGAACGTGGTACCATCGCCATGGCTAGGACAGATTATGAACATTCAGCGACCAGCCAGTTCTTCATAAATCATGATGATAATGGATTTTTGGATTGGGATCGAGCACGAGATGGTTGGGGGTACTGCGTTTTTGGCAGAGTTATCGACGGTATGGACGTAGTTGATGATATCGCATCTGTAGAAACGCGCGTTGTTGGTGGTTCCCAAAATGTACCTGTGGAGGACATCATCATACATGAAGTAACTATCACTGAGTCCGGACCTGCTAACGGAGATGACGACGGAGATCATGACCAAGAAACTAACGGGGATGACCTAGCAGCAGATCATGGAGAGAGTGATCCCTTTTACACAGATCCCTTGTTCATAATAGTCGTTGGTTCTTTCATCGCCGCAGGTGGGATCATCTTCGCCCTTCACACCTTGGATAAAAGGAAGGAACAGTGAATACAGATACCAGATCTCTATAGGAATCAAGATCTTAAAAAAACTAGTAAATTTATTTATACTAATGACCATATTTGTACAATCATGTGGGAAATCAAGAAACATTTCAAGAACTACTCTGCCCAACAAAGGACCGCTAAATTCTTTTTAGAGAGCGGTTTGAGTGTGAGAAACGACAATGTATATTGTAATGGAGTCAAGATGTCGTCTTCCCGTATAGGTAGGGTTTTAGATGTTGATCGAAGAACAGTTGATGCTACAATAAACACCATCCAGGACCATGATGAGTTATCAAATATATTCAAGAATTTAAGATCTACCGCCTTCTTCAAAGAAGTCGCTAGAGATATCGATGCCGGTCTGATAGAGATAATTCCCGATGACCCACACGGGATAGGTATCCTCTCAGGTGTTACCAACGAGATCTCTAGACTCGGTATCAGTATCAGACAGTGTATAACTGAGGATCCGGAATTGAGCGAAGAACCTAAACTATACATCATCACCGAGTCTCCCGTCCCCATGGATGCTGTTGATGATATCAAGGGGTTACCTGGAGTCAAGAGTGTAGTCGTCTATTGATACATAATTCGTAGACAGGTCGACCTGTCCAATATCATATATATAAGGGATGTTCATCAGTTTTCCATGGTCGTGATGCCCTACCAATATACACTGCCCTGCTAAAGGACGAAAAAAGCAATGAGCATAGCACTTCTACTATCTTTAGGAATTTTACTGTCGGGTTGAACAGGCCATGTAATACCATATTTTTAAAAATCGATATCAGGAGAGGATATGATGTGTAGAGAAATAACTGACGAGAATGTAGATAGCTATAGAAAGACTATGACTCCGGCGGAGTTGAAACGGGAATTGCCTGTGACTGAAGAGATTATAAAAAAAGTAGAGAAAGGAAGAAAAGAAATAAAAGAGATATTGAGTAAGGAGAGTAAAAAAAAGGTGATAATCACCGGTCCCTGCTCGATACATGATATACAAGAAGCCAAAGACTATGCTGATAAGATAAAAGACTTATCAGATAAAGTAGATGATAAATTTTTACTGGTCATGAGGACATACCTAGAAAAACCCAGAACTACGCTAGGTTGGAAGGGACTGATAAATGATCCTCATCTCAACGGATCATACGATATCAATACGGGTTTAAGAAAAGCCAGAGAGCTACTGATATACACCGCTGAGCTCGGGGTGCCCACAGGGACTGAGTTCTTAGGCTCTGTCACTCCACAATATATAGATGACCTGATATCCTGGGCGGCCATCGGGGCTCGGACCACTGAGTCACAGCCTCACAGGGAGATGGTATCGGGCTTATCGGTTCCGGTGGGTTTTAAAAATGATACCAAGGGGAACGTAGAGATCGCTGTAAACGGTATAAAGACCGCTAAACACCCCCATTCTTTTCGAGGTATAAACCAAGAGGGTGAGATATGCATAGTCGATACTACCGGTAACGAGTACTGTCACGTAGTGCTGAGAGGCGGGAAAAGTTGGAACGGATACGTTCCCAACTACGATTCAGTTTCCATCGAGAGAACTTTAAATCTTCTTCGAGATGAAGGTCTCCCAGAAAATATCGTGGTGGACTGCAGCCATGGTAATTCGGGTAAAGATCATGAAAAACAGTCCAGGGTCTTCAGGCATGTTATCGATGATATAGATGACGGGAGTGATAGCATAGTCGGTTTCATGCTGGAATCGAACTTAGAACCCGGGAACCAGTCCTTATCGGATGATCCAAGTGAGTTGAAAAGAGGAGTTTCTATCACCGATGCTTGTATCGGATGGGAAACCACTGAAGATCTGGTGTTGGATGCCTATGAACGATTAGAGGATTGATTAGATTGGTAAATGAAAGTCCGTCGATATACTCTAAAGATTTATATAGTGACAATATTTTTAGAGATTTAAGTGGTCGTGATGCCCCGCCAATATCAACTGCCCGGATAACGGATAAGAACAATCCAAATTTGCAGGTATACAGAGAGTTATTTCTCAGGGCTTTGAATGATAACCAGATCTTTCTTCTGAAGAATATAGATGGAGAGAACAGATCGCTGAACAATTTTCTCAGAACGATAACTAAAGATTCTGAGAGGTCACTCTCTACGTTAAAATTGAACGCTCGGATATTGAAGGACCTAGATCTGATAACTTACGGTAGCAGAACCGATCCCGAACCTGTAGAACTGACAGAACCCGGTGAAGCCATAATCGAACTGCTTCGAGAGGAGTTGGACCGATGAACGGAGATATCGAGGTCGGTGAAGGAATCATAGAATATCTGAACGAAATAGTAAGCGAACTTTCTCCTCATAGAACGGTAGTTATCACCGATAGTAAAGTTCATGACCTCTGGTTAGACGATGTTTTAGAAAGGATCGACGCAGAAGTTTTAGTGATACCGGAAGGAGAAGAGAACAAATCCTTGGATCATGTGAAGACCATCTGGAATAAATTACTCGAGATGGATTTCACCAGGAAGTCCCTGTTGATCGCCCTAGGAGGTGGTATGATAACAGATGTCTCGGCCTTCATCTCTTCGACTTTCAAAAGGGGTACTAAACTAGGACTGATCCCGACGACTCTACTAGCTCAAGTCGATGCAGCTATCGGAGGTAAAACCGGGATCAATTTTAACGGGAAAAACATGATAGGAACTTTCTACGAGCCGAATTTCGTTCTCATCGATCCCGTGTTTATGGATACTTTACCCGAGGAAGAGATAAAGAACGGATTCGGTGAGATCTTAAAATATGCCCTTTTGTCAGGAGATGTATATAAGAAATTACGGGAAGATGATGAAAGTATAGATGTAGATCTGATCAAAAGATGCGTGGAGTATAAGACGGATATAGTCCAGGAAGATCTCCGGGAGAGTGGTTTAAGAAGGGTGTTGAACCTTGGTCATACGGTCGGGCACGGTATAGAGAAACTGTCTGAGTATGGAGTGAAACACGGTGAAGCCGTCTCCATCGGTCTGATGGTAAACTCCTTGATAGCTCAGGAAGTGTACGGCTTTGATCCGTCTATAACTAGAGACCTACTGGAGAGATATGGACTACCCCACCAGCACGATCTTCCTCCTGAAGCGATATTGGATTGCATGCGGGACGATAAGAAGAACTGGTTCGACGAGACCATACTGATCCTCCCTAAAAAAGTCGGTGAGGTCGATATAAAAGAGGTCAGTGACGAACTCATCATAAGATGTCTGAAAGAGACCAAAGAAGGTGAAAAAGATGGTTGATATCATCGGTACTACCTTCGTAAAAGATACGGGGGAATTCTCGGATTTGGTAAAAAATTCAAAGAACGATATATTTGAACTGCGGGTGGATGGACTTGAAAAATACGATGTCCATGATCTGAGTGATATAGATAAAAGATACGTGATAACGGTTAGGAGAAAAGAGGAAGGGGGTATCAGAAAGATATCTGAAGAGCAAAGGTTGAGGATGTTCGAAGAATTTTTGACACTAGAACCCTCTTTCATAGATATAGAATATCGGTCGGAGATCCTCGACGACGTTTTGGACCTTGTAGATGGTACACCGACTAGATCTATCATATCGCACCACGATTTTGAAAAGACCCCGGATCTTCATGAACTGGACCAACTCTTTGAAAGGATCGATAGTAAGGACCCGGACCTGATAAAGATAGTGACCTTCTGTAATACTCCCAAAGACAATTCGAAGATCTTGGAATTCATATTGGATAGATCGAACCTGGTGTCTTTCTGTATGGGAGAAGAGGGTATGATATCTAGGATCTTCAGTTTAAAATATTGTCCTGTAACTTACGGGAGTCTATCTAGAACCGAAACCGCCCCTGGGCAGTTATCTGTAGAAGAGTTGAACGACATCAAGGAGATGCTGTACCATGGATAAGGATATATGCGGTTTGGTCGGCCGATCCATCCAGCACTCTTTGAGCCCGGTCATCCATAATTCACTGTTTACTCAGCATGAGATCGACGCTGAATACCGGTTGTTCGATGTAGACGATCTATCCACGTTTTTGAAGGGGGTTAGAGAAGATGATTCTAGGATCCGGGGTTTGAACATCACCAAGCCGTACAAGATAGAGGTCCTGGAACATCTAGATGAAATCGGCCGGGAAGTGAAGATGATAGGTAGTTCTAATACGGTATCTATAACCCATGGGATGATCGAAGGGTTCAATACCGATGGAGTAGGAGCTAAAAGGGCGCTAGCTCGCTTCACGGGGATCGAGAACAAAAGGATCTTACAGCTCGGAGCAGGTGGTGCAGGGAAAGCTGTCGCTTACGAACTGGCTAAGACTTCCGATGTTACCGTACTCAACCGAACTTTAGAGAATGCTAGAAGCTTAGAAAAGTTCGGAGTGGAAGTGAAGCAGTTAAGTAGAGAGATGCTTAAAAAGGGATCAGAAACGACGGATATCTTGATCAACACCACTTCCGTAGGCATGGATGAAAACAAGTCTTTGGTGGACCCTGAATTTCTCAGGGAAGATATGACGGTTTTCGATATAGTATATTCACCTCTAGAGACCAGATTGTTAAAGGATGCTAAGAAGGCAGGATGTCAAACTATAGACGGGATCTGGATGCTGTTATATCAAGGGGTCCTGGCTTTTCAGATATGGACAGGTATAGACCCGGA
>Ga0207421_10004752_pt1 | contig 15493 bp, 12 predicted proteins | sample SodLakKL_010_SED_4_FD_187542 | JGI IMG/M metagenome (GOLD analysis project Ga0207421, IMG submission 187542) | Alkaline sediment microbial communities from Lake Tanatar, Kulunda Steppe, Russia - 8KL_010_SED (SPAdes) (version 2) | ecosystem: Environmental > Aquatic > Non-marine Saline and...
CCGTTATTCCTGAGCCGATGACAATTGCTCTGCTTGGTCTTGGCGGTCTGTTCATTCGCAAACGCTTTGCCTAAGCCGCAAACACCATTAGTTAGTTAAATGGTTATTAAGAGGCAGGCCATCTCGGCCTGCCTCTTTTTTATTTGGATTTTGAAGCCGATTTCGCTGATTACGCTGAATAGATAAAGGAAAAACAAAAACAAATAAATCTGCGGCATCTGCGCAATCTGCGTCTAAAAAGAAAAGGAAAGATTTTTATGAAATTGGGCATATTGTTTTTACTGGCATTGTTGGCCGGGCTCGGCTGTCGCACTGCTGAGCCGACTGATGAAGTTATTAACAACGACCAGACCCCCGCTGGCGATGCCGTTGAGGCTATGATTGTCGATGACAATGATGATTTCCTTACTTCCTTGTAGGGACATGGCAAGCTCAACAACAGCCCTGGCGGTTCACTTTCGAACCTGACGGCACGGTTTCAAAAATAGTACACTCTATGGGCAGGGTAGAGCTTGAACCCGACAAAGAGACAGTAGTGCCTTTAAGATTCAACGGAACAGGCACTTATACACCCGGGCAGTGGCAGGCTGTCTATGATAGCGAAAGCGAGGAACTGAGCGTGCATATTGTGCTTGAGCGATTTTATGCCGAAATGGAAGGCGGTACTATCGAAACAGCCGCAACGGATATGTTCAGCGGATATGTGGAAAAGGACGGCGGTCTTTGGTTCGCCGATTGGATAACTATGCCCGAAGTCAGCGTTACCACCGATGAAAAAGGCACTGTAAGCCTGCCTGCTGAAGCCGAATCACAGCCACAGTCTGTTGTTTTTGAAAAAGTCGAGTAGCCAGAAAACGGTTATAATTAATATTTTCAGATTTAACTTGATACTGTATCTCCCCGTGTCCGCCAGAATCTCATATTTGTCATCGCGACCTGCTCTTTATGTTCACATACCCTTTTGTGAAGCAAAGTGCCCTTATTGTGCGTTCTATTCCGAGCCGATAAGCTGCTATGACCCGGCTGAGATGATTCGCGCGATTCTAATTGAGCTAAAGCAAAAATCATTTTATCGCCCGTTCGCAACTGCTTACCTTGGAGGAGGAAGCCCGGCCATTCTGCCCAGGTCGTTACTTTTCGAGCTTATTGACGGTATTTCAGCAGAAATTCCGGCAGATGCGGAGTTCACCATCGAGGTTAACCCTGACCAGGTGAAATACGAACTCTTAAAGGATTTACGCTCTCTGGGCGTGAATCGCCTTTCTATCGGTGCACAGTCTTTCATTGATGATGAGCTTAAATTCCTGGGCAGATGTTATAATGCACAGACTGTGGAAATGGCTGTAAATACAGCCCGCAAAGCTCAATTCGAGAACATAAGCCTCGATTTGATTTACGCGATACCACAATCAAATTCAGCCCGATGGCGGGAAAATCTCCGAAAGGCAATCGCATTAAGTCCCCAACATATCTCGGCTTACAGCCTTTGCTATGAACCAGGGACTCTGTTATATGCTGACCTCAAAAAAGGAAATATTCGCCAAGCCGAGGAAGAGACTGATAGGCAAATGTATGAAATTACCATCGATATGTTGGCGCGAGCCGGCTTCGAGCAATATGAAATATCGAATTTTGCGATGTCGGGTTTTACCTGCCGACATAACCTCACTTATTGGCTCAATGAGCCTTATATTGGTATTGGCCCGGCTGCACATTCGTGTTATCGGAGGGTTCGCAGTGCCAATGTATCAGATATAAGGCAATACATCGAAAAAATAAGACATGATAAAAATGCCTGCATAGAATGGTCGGAGCTTACCGATGAGCAGTTTGCCTGCGAAACAGCCGTGCTGAACCTTAGACTGAGTGATGGAATTGATGTTAAGCGTTTCAAAGCCCTTACCGGCATTGATGTAAGCAAAGCATTCGGTGATGTTCTGAAAAAATATACTTCTCTTGGCCTGATAGAGGAAAAACAAGGCCGAATAGCCCTTACCGGAGCAGCAATGCCGATAGCTGATTCGATACTGTGTGATTTCAGCAGTTTTTATACTGAACCCGACTGAAAAATCCTGTTTTTTAACTTTAAAAAGGTGCCATGCCCGATAAACCGTTAAACGCAAATCCACGGCACTGAAAACACTTTTTTAGAAGTTCTCTATAAGTTTTGACATGCAATTAGGATTTACTATAATAAGGACTTGCTTGTAGTCAGAAAATGCATTAGTAACAGAATAGATCGTAAATTTTTGCTTTAAAAGCAGTTTGCGCCGGTAGCTCAATTGGACAGAGCGTCGGTCTACGGAACCGAAGGTTGGGGGTTCGAATCCTCCCCGGCGTATTAAATTTCCGCGGGTTAAAGCCAGTGGGATTTATCACCACAGGCTTTCGCCTGCCTGCGGCGGGTGACTTCATCTACTGGTTGAATCCGTAAATCTAAAATATGCCCCTCAAGCGAGAGTAGTGGTCGGCAGAATATATTCTATCATATCATAGCCGCGGCGAAAATGGCAAGCACCGATGTTGCGGAGATGATAAAGCTTATGTTCCGCAATTTCTGATAGCGCTGATACGTGGGATGTTGATCCTCAAATTCCCAGTAGTAATCTTCCAGGTCGGTCAGGTTTTTGCGCATTTTGACCCATATTATGATATTGACCGCTATCGATATAATAAACAACGGCCCGGCAATAGCAAATATTATCAGGCGAATCATAATCGCGATTATATAGGCGATTAAATAGTCACGCAACTCCGCAGAAGGAAAGCCTATATCAGGAATTTGCCGTTTTCGTATATCATTTTGTCGTCGGCATAAATCCTGCCGTCTGTTCGCATATCGGCAAGCATATCCCAATGCACCGCCGATTTGTTTTTACCGCCTGATTCGGGGATGCTGGCGCCGACGGCCATATGTATCGTTCCGCCGATTTTCTCATCGAAAAGGATGTTTTTGGTCAGTTTGGTAATTCGGCTGTTTGTGCCTATTGCCGCTTCGCCGAAGCGACGGGAGCCTTCGATTTCAAAAATACTGTCCAGAAGGGACTGCCCCTTTTGCGCCTGCCATTTGACAACTTCACCGTCCCTGACTTCCAGCACAATATCCTCGATTTTCTGTCCCATAAAAAAGCCCGGAAAGCTGAACCTTATTCGCCCCTGCACCGAATCCTCGACCGGGCCGGTAAAGACCTCGCCGCTTGGCATATTGGTCGTGCCTGCGGAATTGACCCACTTACGGCCTTTGGTCGAAAAGGTTATATCAATGTCCGGCCCTTCAAAGCGTATCCTGCCACAGCGGTCAAGATAATCGCATATCCGTTGCTGGTCTTTTTCTATCTGCCGCCACTGTCCTACCGGGTCGGGACTTTCCAGAAAGCAGGCCTGGTAAACAAAATCCTCATACTCGGCCAGAGACATCCCCGCTTCGTCGGCCAGCGCCTGCACAGGATAAGCGCAGATGCACATATCCAGTGAACCCTCGCTTTTTCGACGCATCATAGTACCGGTCAGCTCGGCGCGAGCGGCGTTGGAAACCTGCTTTTTCTTAGGGTCAACATCTTCTAACTCCGCCAAGTCGAACGGCGCCATAACCGACAGCACAGCGTCATACTCTTCTATCGCCATTTTGGTTCGCGGCGAAATGAACTGCAACTGATTGGCGTCGGCCTCTGTGAAAAATATCCGCTGCATAGAATCCATCCCTATCTGGAATTCACAATGCGCCGCCGCCTTTAAGCTCTGTCGATATACCTGCTGCAACAGCGGCTCGGCCAGATAAGTGCTAAGCACAAGCAGCTTGTCATCTTTTTCGAGTTTCAGGCAATACTCAACCAGCAGCCTGGCGTATTTGGTTAGAATATCAGAAGATGTATCCGGCATAACTGCCTCCATTTATGCTTTAAAAGTGAGTTTTAGGCGAGTTTTAGAATTGCCTGAGGAATCGCAGGTCGTTCTCGAACAGCAGGCGAATGTCGGTTATGCCGTACTTTCTCATCGCCAGTCGTTCTATCCCGAAGCCAAACGCCCAGCCGGTGTATTTTTCCGGGTCTATTCCTACGGCCTCGAATACATTCGGGTCAACCATACCGCAGCCGCCGATTTCAATCCAGTCCTCGTTGCCGTGTTTGTCAACCCAGAGAACATCAACCTCTGCCGACGGTTCGGTAAAAGGAAAGAAACTTGGCCTGAATCGCCACTTTGCCTGGCCGCCGAAGTAAGCGTGAATGAACTGGTCAATCGCGCTTCGCAGGTCAATCATTGATATATCCTCATCAACCACAAGCGCCTCTATCTGATGAAACATATACATATGCGTGGCGTCCACGGTATCCGGTCGATAAACCCTGCCCGGAGCGACAACCCTGATAGGCGGCTTGGTATTTTCCATCACTCGAATCTGAATCGTCGAGGTCTGGCTGCGAAGCAGCGTGCTGTCGCAAATGTAAAAATTATCAATCGGGTCACGCGCAGGATGCTCATCAGGTATGTTCAAAGCGATAAAGTTATGCCATTCGTCCTCGACTTCCGGGCCGTAAGCAACATTGAAACCCATCCTGCCGAATATCTCAAGCAGCTCGGATACTGTTTGCGTAATCACATGCCGGTTGCCGACATCCGGCTTTTTGCCCGGCAGCGTAACATCAATAAGCTCGGTGGTCTTTGACTTTTCGCTCTTTTCAAGTTCGGCTTTTAGCTTCTCATAAGCGGCATTTACCTGATTTTTGGCCTGATTGGCAAGTTTGCCGGCCTGCGGCTTGAGCTCTTTCGGCAGCGAGCCTATACCGGCAAGCATCTGCGTAACTTCACCTTTTCGTGAAAGATACTTCAGTCGAAACTGTTCAAGCTCATCGAGTGATTTAATTGATTTGAGCTGCTCAAGCGCCCGCTCGAGAGTTTCCTCAAATTGCCTTAACCTGGACTCATCAGCCATTTGTCGTCCCTGTCAGGATTGTGTTTGTGCTTTTGCCGCATCTACAATGGCGTCGAATCCTGCCGGGTCGGCGATTGCGATTTCGCTGAGCATCTTGCGGTTAAGCTCAATGCCGGCCTTTTTCAATCCATTGATAAACTCACTGTATCGCAGCCCTCTTTGTTTGCACGCAGCCGAAATACGGGTTATCCACAGTGAGCGGAAATCTCTTTTGCGAAGCTTGCGGTCGATACGCGCGTTGACAAGCGCTCTTACGGTCGCTTCCTTGGCGAGTCGATATTGACTTGATCTTTGTCCTCTATAGCCTCTTGCGGCCTTGAGGACACGTTTTTTCTGCTGCCTGCGGGCAGCGCCTTTTCTTGCTCTTGGCATGGTCAGCTTTCCTTTTACTAAAATGTTAACATATATCCCGCTGGCGGCAGCTGAATGGCCGAGAAGCAGGGATCGCGCAAATCAGCGCTGTTTATCTAACCGTGGTACATTCTCATCTTTTTGCCGATTAAACCTTCAACGATGCCTGGAGTATTGATTCTGCGTCGCTGCTTGGCGCTTTTGCTGCTCATAAGATGGCCTGCGCCGGCGTTTTTGGTATGTTTTACCTTGCCCTTGGCGGTAACTCTCACCCTTTTGCGGATGCCTTTATGCGACTTCATTTTATTGCTCATATACAATTTCCTTTATTTACGAATACGACCGTTTTGTCTCGAACATTGAATAAACCTATAATTTACACTGTATATTAGTCTCGGTCAAGCAGTTTGTCCGAAAATTTGGGCTTTTTTAGGGGTCAGGGCTTCAAAATCTGCTGTAAAATCATTAACTTTGCGAAAAAAATCTTGCTATATCCGCACCGAGCTATTATACTTCATATTTTAATCAGTCTGCGAGCAAAGGCTTGCAGCCTAAGTGAATAGAATATTTGAAGTTTGAATTGGAAGGATTGTTACTATATGCTCAAAGTCAAAGCACGCTCCGGCGAATCAGTACAACAGATGATCAGACGCTTTAAGAAGCTCTGCGAAAAAGAAGGCCTTATCCGAGATATGAAAAGAAACACTTTTTATGAAAAGCCTTCAGAAAAGAATCGCCGGCGCATGCGCAAAGCCCGCCGCGTCATCAGATAGACTATTCCAATTCAATACCAGTTAAGATACCAGTATCGGGCAGACACAGCGTTTGCCCGATTTTTAATGCGCTAAAATAATCAACAGCCACTGCCGCAGTGAGTTTGCTTCGCCGGAACAATGGCGGTTGCTATTCGTAATGATTTTGGTACAATAGATACAGTAGTTAGTTCTTTTGGCAAGTTAAGAGGGGGCGAATGGTATCGACCGGATGCAGGATGGTCAGGTTGCATGTCCAGGATGTCGGTTGGCCTGGTTAATCATCCGACAACTAAAGTTTAATTGGCAACTCACAGTTGCGTATGGCTGCGTAAATAACGCAGCCCGTCCGCCGGATCTGTGCTCGTGGGTCTGGTAAGGATGTCAGAAAACGAGCTGGCTTTGCCGGTTGTTCGGGCCGGTAAAGCGAGATCAATCCCGAAATAGCCGATTCGAGAGCCTGTTGCCCGGCGCTCGATGAGGCGAAATTTCAAAAGAGCGACTAAACATGTAGACGCCTGGTCTGAACCATCTCGGCACGGGGGTTCGAATCCCCCCGCCTCCAGTATGACTCAAATATAAAACCTCAGCTATCGTCAATGTCGTGAAGGTGCTGGTAGGTGTTTTCTTCATCGAGTTGTCGCAGGAAATTTTCGCTACGCTGGCCACCGATTTCTTTGATAAGTTCGTAAAGCGGCGTTTTGTAGTCGTTAAACTCGTTGGCTGCATTGTAGTGCCAGGATTCGATGAGGTATTTTACCGCTGGCACCCCGATCTCCAGCAGGGCGTTATGAGCTTTGTCAAAGATGTGTTCGTCTCGGGACAATAAACAATCGACGATATATCGGATTTGCCGAGGAGATTTTTGTTGTTTTTCCCTTATTTTTTCGATTTTCCTGATTTTTATACTTCTCCATCGATATGGAAAGAGTTGACGAAAAGCAAACTCCTCTATCGGCAATAATATCAGCAATATTACGGCGGCGATGACGCCGATGCCGATTATTTTTGCAATGCCCAAAGCGATATTTCTGATATTTCGCAGTGCATAGTGGCGAGGGCTTATTGCGGCCAGGGCATCGAGTGCATTGAGTGAGCCGTTTTCAAAGCCGGTAACAGGGTTGGCTGTTTCCTGCAAAATCTGGAGTATGTCCGTGCCGGATAGCTCAGGTCTTATCTGTAGCAACGCGGCAGCTACTCCGGCAACCCTCGGGGCGGAGAATGATGTGCCGTGAATATCTACGGTCCGAGAGTATCTCTCAAGGCCTGTGTCCGATGTTCGGACGGCGAATTGTGTGCTTCGGTAAGTACCCTCGGCAAAAATATCGATATTTCCATAGTTTGAGTAGCTTTGTCGTAGTCCCCGGGCCGCTGCACCTACCGAAATTACACCGGGAAAGGCTGCCGGATAAGATGATTCGGGCAAGCCGTCATTGCCTGCAGCAGCGATTACGACGGCGCCGCTGTCTATTATTTCCCGAATCAGCCGCCGTTCTTCATCGGTGGCAGTGGTCATGCCGAGGCTTATGTTGACCACCGCGCTGGAGATATTGCTTTCGTCAAGGTATTTCACTGTTCGACGAAGCGCAATAAGGTAGCGATAGCGGTCGATATTGCCTTCAGCGTCATCAACATTATAAAGATAAAGGCGGCGGGGCTTGCAATTTGCCCGAAGAATTTCCGTTACGATGCGTCCATGACTAAAATCCTCAAAAAGGTCGATAATCTTACGCTGGCGGCTGGTTGTGCTCTCAGCAGAGTCAATAATGAAGACGGTTACATCGGCGTATGGCTTGTCCGAGGGGATGAGCCGGGAAGCAGCAAATAGCAGGATTCCAAGTGTCAGCGGTATAAGCAATTTTCGCAATTTTGGACGGTAAAGTATCGATCGCATATTTATCATTGCTCTATCTAGTCAAACTCACTTTTTATTATTTGACCTATGGCGTGGTTTTCTGTGTTTTCAGTGATTACGACTGGAACAATTTGCCCTTTCTCAATGCCGCTGTCTTTGATAGCTACCTCAAAATATCGCTCAGTTCTGCCCTTAAACAGAGTTTTTGTCTGCTCAATCAGCACATGTGCTTTTTTGCCTATAAATCTTTCTCGAAATCTGCTTTGTAATTGTCGATCCAGCAGGCCAAGCTCCTCGGCTCGCCGCCGAATAATCCGCGAATCCACCTTGTCTTTCATTTTCGAAGCAGCAGTCCCTTTTCTGGGTGAGAAGGGGAAAATATGCATTTTAGCGAAATTAACTATTCTCGCTATTTTAACTGTTTGTTCAAAGTCCTCGTCTGTTTCGCCAGGGAAACCTACGATTAAATCCGTAGTAATAGCGGGGCTTTCTAAGGCTTGACGGGCATGGCTGACTTTTTTGAGAAATTCATTTACTTCATACCGTCGGCACATACGCCGAAGAATACTGTCTGAGCCGGATTGAAGTGATAAATGCAGATGCGGCATAATGTTATGGTGTTTTGCCATTACATCGAGCAGTTGATCGGTAACATCGGCAGGCTCGAGCGAGCTGAGCCGGATTCTCCTAAGTCCTTTTATTTGAGCAAGTTGCGCAAGTAGTTGAGGCAATTTGCCCTTGTTTTGATTGCTCCATTTTCGCCGATGCACGGTTGAGGCGCCGTAAGCACCGAGAAAAACTCCACTTACGACAATTTCGCAGTGTCCTGATTTTACCAAAGATTTTGCTTCAAAAATTATTTCATCAGAACTTCTACTATGAACCAGAGGTCTTGTTTTGGGTATAATACAATAGCTGCAATATCCGTCACAGCCGTCTTGTACTTTTAAGAAAGCTCTGGTATGACCCTCAAAGGCTTTAAGAGGCGGAAGATAATTGACGGTATGGGATGAAGCAGGCAAGTCGAGTTCATCTGAACAGGGATTCGAGTCTGGGAAAAAAGAAATGTTTTTATCAAAGCTACTTGAAATATTCCCTTCGGGACCTATTGCCGTCAGGTGCCTGATTCGATCGGGCAGTTGCTCCGGCTTGCGGACTATAAGGACTTTCTTGTCATCGATATCCAATTCATCGGTATCGGCAGCGGTTAAACAGCCCACCACAATTACCGCCAATGCAGGATTTTTGCTCAATGCCTTGCGGATATGCCGCCTGCTTTTTGCCGAAGCAGTTTTTGTAATGCAGCAGGTATTTATAACGAAGATATCCGCAACCTGCGCACGAGAAGCGGGTTTAAGCCCTGACTCTTCAAGCAATTGGCGAATTTGCTGGCTTTCATACTGGTTTACTTTACAGCCAAGAGTATTTATGGAAAATGTTTTCATAGTATGTTATAATTTTAGGGTTGAATAAATGGTTTGCAAGGTCAATCCGTTTATCGAACACAGAGTAAAAATACGCCAGATAATTTACGAGGTTTAGCATGACATCAAAATCAAGAGCAGTCTGGGGCATAGACTTGGGCAATAATTCGCTTAAAGCTATTCGCATGACTGATGAGAACGGCGTTGTAGAGGTTATAGGCTTCGAAAATATTGAACACAGCAAGATTCTAAGCAGCGGGATGGATCAGCAGGAGCGTGATGAACATATCGCGCTTGCACTGCGGCAATTTGCTGAGCGTAATGTGTTTGAAAATGATGAAATAATCATCTCTATGCCGAGCCAGAACAGCTTTTGCAGATTTGTTAATCTTCCGCCTGTCGAAGACAAACGGATACCTGAAATAGTCCGATATGAAGCGGCCCAGCAAATACCGTTTGATATTGATGAGGTTCAATGGGATTGGCAGATAATGGGTGAGACGCCGGATGGTGAAAACCGTACCGGTATATTCGCTATTAAAAATGATATTGTTGAATCGGCCTTGGATCATTTTCGTGGAGAAGATGTCCAGGTAACGCATGTCCAGATGGCGCCGATGGCTCTGTACAACTATGTTATTTATGACCGCGGCGAGGAACTTAAGAGCGATAACGAAGCTATTGTAGTGCTTGACATAGGCGCAGAGAGCAGCGATCTTGTTGTTTGTACGCAATCCGGCGTGTGGCAGCGTTCCATGACAATAGGGGGCAATGCTTTTACGCGTGCTATCGCGGAGACTTTTAAGCTGAACTTCAACAAAGCCGAGAAGCTCAAGCGCACCGCTCCGATGAGCAAATACGCCCGCCAGATATTCCAGGCGATGAAGCCGGTGTTTTCCGATCTGGTTGGCGAGGTGCAGAGGTCTTTGAGCTTTTACAATAATTCTAATCCCAATGTTAAGCTCAAGAAAATGCTGGCTTTTGGCGGCGGTACTAAATTAAGAGGCCTGCTTAAATATTTGCAGCAGAGCTTGCAGATGCCCGTGGAAAAGCCTGACTCGTTCAAGAAATTATCCATTAACGAAGATGTTTCACAGGCGACATTTATCGAAAATGTACCGGATTTTGGCGTTGTTTACGGGCTGGGACTGCAGGGCCTTGGCTATGGCAGAATTGAAAGTAATCTTCTTCCCAAGGCTATAGCGCGTTCGCTGGCTTGGGCAGGGAAAACAAAGTTCTTTAATATCTCAGCGGCGCTTTTGCTAATTGTGGCGGTATTATCTTTGGGGCGGGTTATATTAGACAGAGCAGCCTACAGTACCGCCTCAAGTCAGCGGCAGGAAATAAGTTCGATAATCCGCCAGGCAGAGGATGCTGAAAGAAGATTGGAAGACGAGCGGCGAAAAAGCGAAGAATTTCAGCAGACGATTAATGAAAAGATCGCACTTTTTGAAAATAGAGATATTGTCCCCAAGCTTTACCAGACAGTGTTGGTTACTTTGCCTAATGGTCAGAACAACCCTGACCAGCAAGACCTTTACGAGGCTTTTGCCGCTGGTGATGCCCGCCGCATAATCGAGCTTTACCCGGAAAGGCAGCAGCGGCGACAGATATTCATTACAGGTATGAGTGCAAAATATGCCGAAGATATTTCCACCATTGATTTCCCTGAGCTGGAAATGACCACACGACGAAGAACGCCGAGTCGAACGAGGCAGCCTAGTCCGGATAGTGATATGTCTTTCGATTTTGGAGCACCCGGAATGCAGCAGGATCGTGACAGGCCCTCCAGGGACGAAGAACCTACCGGTGATGCGAAGCCCGGTTTTGCTATTACTATCGTCGGTTATAGCCCATATGAAGATTTCGAGCGGCTAATGGACCCACCGAGAGTTTCAGATACTCCGGAGAGATGGGGTGTTGTTACTCGGCTGCAGAACCTTGATCAAGTTTTTGATGGTAATAATCCTTTTAAGCTTTACAGCAGAAGTGATACTGATCATTTCAGATTAGAGGCGGGGGTTGTGGATGCAGATGAAGCCATGCCTCCAGGTATTGGCATTGCGAGCGAGCGAGAAACTAACGGCAGCGCCGAAACGGTGCTTATTGATCCAATGACGCAAGAAGTTATCAGTAGAGAGCCCAGGCTTGATGATGACGGCAACAAAGTGCTCGATCGTTCAGGCAGGGTTGTTTATGATGAACGGGACAGATGGTTCAGGCTCAACTTCAAGCTCATATGGGAGGACGGTGAAATATCAGATGAAGCGGCTGATGATATGAGATGGTAATGTATTCTTATTTGGAAATGCCAACAGCAGATAAATATTAGGTAATAAATTATGGATATGCCCAAAATAAAAATAAAAGAAATTCTGGCGCAGTTGAGTGTGTTGCGAAATTATTCGAGGCTTTTTTTACCGCTGGTTATTGCATTAGTCGCAGTTATCTTGCTGATAGTCAGCCAGATGTTCGGCAGGGGGCTCAGGGATCAGATGGAAAGCGAGAGTGTCAGGATGGCCAACCAAATCAGCCGAATGAGTGAGGATACAGTGCCGCGAGAACAATGGGAAATCGAACATGAGCTTAAGAAGGCTTACGAGCAGGACGCTAATAAAATAAGCGAGATGGCAGTTCAAACAACCAAACGGCCTTTATTAAATTATGAAATGTTTCCATCGCCGGACGACGAGAGTCGTTATGTGTTTCACGATTTTGGTGACGATTATCGCCAGGCTCTTGAAAATTTAAACGATAATGCCCGGGCTGGAATGGCGCCTTCGGAAGCTGAAATAGAACTGCACCTTGGCCGAAGTGGGGCCGATCGCAGTTCACGAAGACGCCGGGATAATGAACAGGAAGCTACTATTATTGACCTTCTTTGCCAGGAGAGAGCGCAGGACATTTCGTTTTATATGAATGTGCATGAACTGCCCGGATATGAATTTTGGAGTAATTATGAATATGCAGGCATTGAGCAGGGCGTAGAGGATTGCTGGCGTTCCCAATTAAGTTACTGGATAATTGAAGATGTTATTGAAACGTCTGATGCGATGAATGCCAATTATCCCAGTGTTATGGAGGCCCCTGTAAAAAGGATAATGCGAATAGGCTTTGATGGCAGCAATTCAGGCTCCATAAGAGGACGCAGTGAACATATAAGACTGGCGCGCTATGCTCAAGATACTGAGGATTGGCTGATTGATTCCTTCACCTCTCGAGTTAGTGACTCGACTGTCGATGTGGTGCATTTTAATGTTCAGGTTCTCATTGATGCCGGTAAAATACTGCCGTTTATGAAAGAACTCTCCAGTGCGAAAACTCACACTTTCAGAGGCTGGAATGGCACAGAGCAAGAGCAAACTTTCAAGCGTAACCAGATCACAGTTCTTCAGAGCTCATATCAGCCAATTGAACGCAAAGTCGGTGAGCATGAGTTTTATCGATACGGCGAGAATGCGGTAGTCAAGCTCGATTTGATCTGTGAGTATATGTTCTATAAAGACGGTTACGAAGAAGTCAAGCCTGATATCGCGGAACAGCCGGAAGAGGAAGAAGATGATGTACCTTTTGACGACGCCTGGTATTAAGCCCGAATGTAGAAGCAAAAAGAGAAAAAGATTTTTAGCGGGAATATAAAAATGTTGGGTAAACTTAGCAAATTTTTTGAAGACCATATAGAAAAGGTTGTTCTGGTAATTGTCGGAGTTATCTCTTTCTGGATTCTGATAACAAATGTTGTTATCAGTTCTAACCACATTGAGTATGCCGGTCGACGCTTCAGGCCGGGAGCTATTGACGATTATATATTAACTACAGAAGCCGTATATCTGCAAGAAAGGCTTGAGCAAGAACCGGAGCCTCCGGAGGAAGAATATGCGCCTATTGGTGACCGGTTTGTCGCAATGCTTGACTCGGCAATTGATATTGACACCGCAATTTCTCCTCCGGTGCCGATTTATAAAATGACTGAGATCATTGAGCGCAGGTATGCGGTTCCAACTATGCCCGCACTCGATTCCATATCTGCAGGGCGTTATAGGACGGTGGCTCTTTTGCCCCAGGAAAGAGTCACAATGGAAAATCCATACGATTCTGTTGAAACGGAAAGAGGCGACATTGATTTGGTAAGTATGCAGGCTGATTTTGACTTTGGCCGGCTTCGTGATGAATTTAACCGAACCTTTGCAGGTGATGCCGTTAAAACCGAATGGCAAGATGAGACCCTTGCCAAGCCCGTTTTAGCAGGCATTGAGGTTCAACGGCAACATTTGCTTGATGATGAGCAGTGGAGCGACTGGCAGAGCGTGCCGCGGCCGGAAATCTGCAGCTATCGTGAATTGCTGTCCGGGGATGTTAACGAGGAAGCCGTATCTCGAGGCAGCATGCGTGTCATGTTGTTACAGTTGGATGAGCCTGATATACAGAAAGAGATTATCCAGCCACAGGCTTACAGAGTAGTGCTTGCCGATGATAGATGGCTGCCGCCTTCACTTTACGGGGATTATGCCCGAATAATCAGAGACATAGAGTCGGAGCAGAGGCGCCTTGACCGTGCTGCCGAGAGAGAGAGAGAGGCTGAGCGCGACGACCGTACTGACAGAGATCGTAGTACCGACAGAGACCGCGATTCGAGACGACGCGATACAGGACGAACCCCAACAGGTATGGGAGGGGCAGGATTCGACGGTGGTATGACTGGCATGATGGGCACTGATAGAGAGCGCAGGCGGCCGACAGAACGGCGCGACCCCGACGACCGGGATGACACTGCAAGAGAAGACAGGCTGCAATCGCTTGAAGAGTCATTGGCGGATATCGAAGAAAGATTTGCCGAAATAAGTCTGCACCAAGCCGCTGAGCTTGATGATGAGGTTGTTGTATGGTCGCATGATGATTCGGTAGAGCCGGGCCGGACATATCGCTATCGTATTCGGCTAGGCGCCTTTAATCCCATCGCCGGAACTGATCAGTTCGCCGAGGGATACGAGGATTATGCGGATCAGCATATTCTATGGACGGATTTCACCGAACCGACACCTCAGATATCTATACCGGAGCGGATTTATTTCTTCCCTGTCGGTATTCAGGAAACTGTAAAGATGACAAATGTCCAGGTATCCCGATACAAACTCGGATACTGGTATAGCAGAGAGTTTTCAGTTCGCCCAGGTGAGCTTATTGGAAGAGAGACAGACCCGCGATTAAGTGATGATCTGATTGAAGAAGGCGCAGAAATCCCGGAAACAGTTGATTTCACCACCGGAGCGGCTTATGTGGATGCCAGACCGGTCAATATCTGGACAGGCACAAGCAACCTGCGTCCGCAGCAGTATTTCGATATGTTATACACCTATGACGGCGTAGATATTCAAAGACTCGGAATAATAGCAAGCAATTGGCCAAGCGAGCTTCAGTCGCTTTTCGCCGATATCAGAAGAGAAGAGCGAAGGGTGCGAAAACCGTTTGGCGAGGCTGATTTTGATAGACGCACACCCATACGCAGGACTCGCGATGACTTTGCCCCGGGGGATTTCGACCCAATGATGGATGATTTTGGACCGGGAATGGACGACTGGTGGTAAGCCGCAGTTTCGGCTTTATATTTGTTTAAGGCTACTGTCGCGATGCGCTTATTTATCGCGGGTCAGGCACCGGCTGCAACGCCAGTATCTCGACATTGCCTCGCACTTCTATCTGCTCACCGGCATCGTTTACAATAGGTTGAACATTGCTTCTATCTAATATGGCGATAGCTCGCTTTTGAGGCCCGTCAGTGCCGAGACGAACCAGTATGTAAGCCGTAAATACATCACTGCGAACAGTTACCAGATCACTTATTCTGTGGAATATCAAATCCCGCTCTATAAAATCATCTCTACAGTATTCAACGCCAAAGACAGTATCATAAGATGAGATAAGATTGGGAAAATCAGTTTGCCGTTCATCGTCAAGAGCGTAGTAGCGGATTGATTCATTAGCAGAGCCGCGTACTACATTACTTAATTCACCAATTTTTCTAAAGCCACGATAATTTGTTATAACATTTTCAAGCTGCGATTCCATATCAGTAACAGCGTTTCGGTATCCGTCAATGTCATCTCGATAATTTACTATCGCTTGGGCCAACTCATAATTTTGGTAGCCATCTTGGCGCAAGGATACCCACGGAAGCTGTGCT
>Ga0207421_10004753_pt1 | contig 15493 bp, 13 predicted proteins | sample SodLakKL_010_SED_4_FD_187542 | JGI IMG/M metagenome (GOLD analysis project Ga0207421, IMG submission 187542) | Alkaline sediment microbial communities from Lake Tanatar, Kulunda Steppe, Russia - 8KL_010_SED (SPAdes) (version 2) | ecosystem: Environmental > Aquatic > Non-marine Saline and...
GTCTTAAACCGGGTTGGGGTATATATCATTCATTTCGAAGCAATTAATGGAATTACCGGTGAGAAGAGGGTTTACCGGGAAATAGCCGTTCTCGCCAGGCCTTTTTAAATGCATAACCGAAAGAGAAAACCAAAAAAGGAAAGTCACTCTTTGCAATGTAATAAGAAGTTGCTATTCTGTGGGATCATTATTGACACGGCCACTCACATTGAATGACACCCTCAAAAGAATCTCCAATTGGCATATTTGATTCAGGGATTGGCGGACTCACGGTAGTAAAGTCCGTCATGAAAGCGTTACCTGATGAGCACATCATCTACTTTGGTGACACTGCCCGGGTTCCATACGGAATCAAGTCTGCTGACACAATCCGCCAATATGCGTTGCAAATTACCGACTTCCTTCTGAAGAAGGATGTAAAAATTATTTTGATTGCCTGTAATTCAGTGGCATCAACGGCCAGTAAGGAGATCAAGGAACGGTGCAAAAAGATCCCTGTACTGGATGTAATTGATGCCGGCACACGAGCCGCTGTATCCCAATCCAGCGGAAGAAGCAACATCGGCGTGATCGGAACTCTTGCAACTATCGGATCAGGAACCTACGAGCAAGCGCTCCGGAACCTGAACAAAGATATCCAGGTTTATTCGCGCCCTTGCCCGCTACTCGTTCCTCTGGCAGAAGAGGGATGGACCGATAACGACATCGCAATGGATGTCCTCAAATTATATTTGTCAAACTTTAAAGAAAAAGGGCTGGAATCCATAATCCTTGGGTGCACCCACTACCCGCTCTTCAAAGAGGGTATCGCCCGGATTCTTGGTGACGAACTTACCATCATAGATTCTGCTGATTCGATTGCTGAAATGACACGGGATCACCTTATAAGCCAGAAAAAACAGAATACTGCGTCTGGGAATGGCACTTTTGAGTGCTATGTCAGTGACAAGCCGCAACGGTTCAAAGCACTGGCGGAACGGTTTCTCGGGCAGAAACTGAATCGGGTAGAGATCGTGAACCTGAAAACATGAACCTGAATGGTCATTCATTGCGGTCCTGCAATCCCTGCGGTATGACATCCCGGAAGTTTGTAATCATGCACATCTGACAATAGTATTATTTTTTGGAAAGGTGGGCTATTACAATCGCTGCTGCGACCGAGGCGTTCAGGCTTTCGACATTATTGGCTGCATTTCCTGCCCGCCCTTCCAATTGGCCTGAGTTGCTGCCCGGCACTCCGTCGATACGAACCAGGTCATGCCCCTGTTCCCGGACCTCCGTGGCAATGCCATTGGCTTCGTTACCGACTACAATAATTTGCCTGTCAGATAACGATAATTCCCGCCACGATTTTGACCCTGGACCCGCATCAAGCAAATGGATACGCCACCTGTTTTCAGATGCCAATGAGAGAAAATCCGGTAGTTCGGTCTCCAGCCACGGAAGCACTCCGGTAGCGCCTGCGGTACTCCGCACTACTTTCGGGTGAAACAGATCCACCGTACCGGGTGATACCACAATACCCATCAAACCAAACCAAACGGCCGTACGAATCATGGTTCCGAGATTCCCGGGATCCTGAATCCGGTCAAGCACCAGCAGGGTTCCTTTCCCGCCAACAAGATTCCCGGAAGATGCCTGCCCCGGAATCCGGCAAACGGCCATCACTCCCTGAGCCGAATCGGTGTCGGAAAGTTGGCGAAACACCGTGGATGAAACAGCGTAAAGCGGGAAATCTCTGGTTTTCTCGGCTATGATGGCACCCATTGTCGCACGCTCCTCACCGGCTGATCCATCGAACCCGTCAGAGGATGAAGCATCGGAGTTTCTCGCTTTCAATTCGGCTTCAATAACACCCTCATCCAGAATCAGCGACACCGGTTGAAGAACACGATTATCGATAACCTGTCGGACCGCTCTCAGACCTTCCACAATAAACAGTCCCTGCCCATGCCGTCCGCTGCGCTTCTGCAGCAGACGCAGCTCTTTCAACTGTTTTCGGGACATACGATCCGGAGTTATCATAACACCAAGTATAGCAATTTTTGCAGATCGTAATAAAAGCTATTTTATTACGATGAATGATGCGTCCTTCACCTGACCCCGGGACATCAACTCTGAACCAATTTGTCATAACTGATCTAACGCGTGTCCAAATCCAAGATACAACACCCCCTGGCTGTCCGGGGATTTTTGCGGGTCATCTTTCTGGCACCGGTGGCTGCCATGTTGTTTCTTGTGACATGCAGTACATCCCATTCAACGGGTCTGGCAAAATATTTGACAGAGTCCGCGGGAGTGGCAGGACCCGCAGGAGTGGCAAAGTCAGCAGAAGGGGCAGGTTCAGCAGGATTGGCAAAATCAACCGGACCGGATAACACTTCGCAACTGCAGGATTCAGTGGTTCTTGAAGACATGCCCCCGGATGATGCGGACATGACTTCAGTACCGGATCGGCCGGATCGGGAAGAAGATCCACCGGGTCAGGACCCGGATCCTGATGGCGAACATCCATCCGGCGAAACAGAGACCCCGGAACTTGCAACAACTTCCGTTCCGTCCGAACGAACAGGGCTGCTTCCGGTTACGCTGCATGGGGAAACCCATTTCAGCCGGCAGCGTGATGCGATGCGATGGCAATACCTGGGCGGAGTTGCCGTCGATGAGGGGAACTTCAGCATGCAAATGAGCAACAGGTTCCGGTCCCGGCTCCACCTGTCCGGCGGAGAGGCACAAAATATCCAGGATGAAAACGACCTGAACCTTGCCATGCGCCATTGGCTCTCCGATGACTGGGCAGCCACGGGTCTGGCGCAATCCTACAGCTTCACCACAACCAACCTCCGGCAGGATGCCGGACATATCGGAATTTTATACAATCCCCATGAAGAGATCGAGTTTTCACTGATGGGTGGTATTATGAGTGATCGCCGCAGTGAAAACCTTGATCAGGGGCCTTCTGCCCTGTTCCGTGCCCGCAGCAGGCCGTTTCAAGTCGGGGATTTCACATTCCATCCAACCGCCGAGGCCCAGTATGCCCGGATTGATCCGCGGGAATATACGACCCTGCGATTTCAGACCGGCAGCCAGTACCGTATGGATGATTTCCTGATGCAGGCCGATCTGGTTCTGAGTCGTGGTGTTCGTGAGAGCTATCAACCCAGCAGCTTTTTCAACAGGGATTTCACCAACATCATTGAATCCATCCAGAACGACTCCACCGCACTTGACGTGCGGGTCCGCTTGCCAGTCACGGAGGGGGTTGGACTGACCATCGACCTCTATACCATGAGTAATGTGCGGGTTGTAACCAGCCGGCCCATTCAGGATGACTTCGATGATGATCTGTTTGATACCCGGACACAGCGCCAGGAGATTCAGCTTCAGGCCGAAAGTGACTACCGGTTCAACCGAAGCCAGATTGCACTGGGTTTAAATTTCGGTTACATCAACCGGGGTTCCCGACTAATTAATACCGATCCCTTTACGGATGACCAGATCACCCGACGAAATGAAGTACTGCGTAACTCCAATTTTGATCAGAGCCGGCTTGAGATATATACTCAAAACCGTCTCCGGCTCTCCGACAATAACGAACTCAGCCTGCGCGCCCAGACCGGAATACTGCGGTACGACACACCGGATATCAATCTGGATGATCGCGATGAACTGAACTACCTGATTCTGATCACAAACCGGCACATTTTCTCTCCCTATTTTGATCTGACGGTTCGGGCCGGCGGAGAGGCTACGCATTATGTGTATCTGTCGGCAACCAGAAGCATGGAGAACAACTGGCGCCGGACGATCCGCCTCTCTCCGATGATCCGCTGGCAGCCTCATGACCGGCTCGAACTCCGTAACTCCTTTCTTGTGCGGGCCAATTACACAGTCGAAGATTTTCAGATGGAAGGACGTCCCAAAAACGATCAGTCATCCAGGGAATACGCAATCCGGTCGGATGCCGATCTGACCCTGGCAGAGGGCTGGAACCTGGAGCTAAACGGCTCCCGCAGTGAACTCCGGATCGGCCGGTTACATTGGGACACCTTTCAGGAGACACCTACCGACACCCTGATCACCTATGATGTCAATGCCATGGTGGTCCGACAGTCCGGCAGGCACCGGATTGGGGTAGGCGGACGATTTTTCATGCGGCGCGACTACCTCCCGCAGGCAACCATTACCACAGAAATTGAAAACGAAGAGGGTCTGATGGTTCCGGTTACCAGAACGGCACCCGGGCTTCAGATCAGCCGGCAGTTGGGCCCGAGTATCGACATTGACCTCCACTTTTTTTCCGGAAACCGGTTGATCATCAGCGGATGGCTGCAGCGTCAGCGCACCTACCGGACACTCTATACCACTTATGGAGAGGATGTGGCTGATGCATTTCGCCGGGAAGAGCGGCAGAGTGTTCGCCGAACCTATCCCAATCTGGAAATCCGGGCGGTTTTTGCATTTTGACCCGGCACTACCCGGTCATTTCATAGAGTTTCTCCAGGCGCCTCATCATCTCGGGCACAAAATCGAGGTGTTCCGGTTTCATCAGGACACTCCGGAGAACCGTAACGGAACTCTGATCGGCCTCCAGATCCGGAAGCCACCGGTGTGCCTCTTCTTCCGTCAACGCCAGGGTACTGAGATAGAGCCTGTCGGGCAGCCCGGCCTCCATTCCCGCTTTTAAAATTGCTGCCGACCGGCTACTGACTCCGGAAAACGTGGTTTTTTCAGTAACCGGAACATATGTTACGATATCCAACTCAGGCTCCATTACCGGATGAAACCTTTCCGATTGTTGCAATCGATCGTATAAATGGAGGGCAGCTTTCCGGCAACATTGAAGGACCTCCCCCAAACCGTGACCCGGCTTCAGAGGCAGCAGTTGCAGGGTCATCCAGAGAGCCACTGCGGACGCACCCGCCCGTGAACATTCCAGGCTGATTTCTCCCAGATGCAGATCCTCTGAAGAAAAATAGGTATAGGGTGAATCGTGTTGATAGAACCGACCCACCGAAGGATCGCGAAACAAAACCGAGCCACATCCATAGGGCTGAAGGCCATGTTTGTGCGGATCGATGACCAGACTGTCGGCATCCGGCAGTGCCCGCCACGGGTCAGCATCTATTGTGCCGGTATCACGCAACAGGTGATAGAATCCGCCATAGGCTGCATCCACATGAATTCTGACCTGATGATCCCGCGCCCAGTCGGTGATCCGGTGAAGCGGTTCAACCCTTCCCAGTCCGGTGGTGCCAAGGGTAACCACAATGGTTCCCGGAAGCGGTTGAGAATGATCCAGTAGTGCCGGATCGGGAAGGCCGTTTTCATCCCCGGGAACCTCAACAACCGGAATTTGCAGCAACCGGCACATCCGGTGATGGGTATAATGGGATTGCGAAGAGACCGCTACCGCACGATCAGGGTGTATCTCCCGGGCTATCCACAAAGCCTCCAGGTTGGCGATGGTCCCGCTGCTGGTCAGGTGTCCAAGAGCATTCTCCGGAAAACCGGCAAACGCTTTGAGTTGATTGATGACCTCCTTTTCCATCATGGACGACTCGGGTCCGCCGTCCAATGCGTGATTATTGGGATTGATGGTCATCGCAAGGGTATAGGCCAGCCATGCGGCGGGATGTGGCGGCTTGAGCATTTGCCCGGCATACCAGGGCTGGTGGAACGGGTAGTGTTGGCTCAGACGCCCGTTCAACTGCTCCAGCACAGATTCCAGCTCATCATTGGAAATGTGCAACGAGGAGTGCATGGAGCCGGACTCATCACCAGGAAACGCCTCTCCCAACCGGACAAGTAATTGCTGTAGATGTTTGGAGTACGTATCGGGTATCATGAAAGTGGATGAAGTTCCAAACAATCACATAAAAGCATAATTTATTCCAACAGAAAGGATCTGCCTTATCTGCAATTTATTGGTGATATCATCATTATACTGCAGTGAAAATTCGAAATTGGTCGACAAATAGTCGTTTATTTCTCCGACAAATTCATTGGTAAATACAATATCGGTATTCAGCATGCTTTTCTGGAGATTGCTAAAGGTCTCCAGATATCCGTTGTATGTGACACTATCCCAGACTTTTCGTTCATATTTCAGGATGAATGTAAATCCGGCCTCATTCCGGAACCAATCCCCTTCATCCAGTCCATAACGCTCGGACAGAGAGGTATCCCGCATAAAAGTCTGCCGTAGAGACATCCCCACCGTCAATTCCAGATAACTGTCCGGGTCGAATGAAAGACCGGCGGTTTGAGTAAGAGTGCCGGGAGAGAGGAAGCGGGACTGAACATTTTCATAACTGCGGTCGAACCCCCGGTCAAACTGTGTTTCAAAATTGAGGTTCCCGGTCAGGCTGAATCGTTCATCACTGAAACGCCGCCGGAATTGATTTCGAATTCGAATAAGGTCGTCACTTTTCCGGAACTCGCCGCGATCCTGGCGTGTCTGGCCATACCGGAGAGTTACCCGTGTTCCGTATTGATAAGCGCCCTCGGTGTAGACAGCAGAGAAAACGGTATTCGCTACAACTGCGATACGGTCCACCCCACCCTGTGCCCAGGCCCGGTAATACGCCTGTGACCCGTTCAGGCCGGTGCGAAGTGAAAAATCCCAATAACCCTCCTCCTCTTCATCATTGACACTCCCCAAAAGATCATCGGTAGGCATAGGCAGTTTTTGCCCCATGGAAGGATAGCCACCTGCCAGAAGTAAAAAAACTGTTAACAAAATAACATGCCAACGATGCATGATCCGGAACATTCGTCGCTTATTGAGAAATAATTACGTAATTGTGCGGGTCCAGGGGCCTCGGTTCTTAAAGTAATTGCGGAACACGATGCACATAGTCCAAACGATTCCCGCAAACAGATAGGATTACGGAATCACCGGCAAATAATTGCATCCACGAAACCAGGCTCAATATAAGGATTCCATAATCTACTTGTGGAAATAACTTATAACTGATATTACAAATCGGTTAATACAGGTTAGCTGCCAAAAAAGTTATAACTAAGTCCAACTGAGATAATCTGCTTGACCTGAAGTTCGTCGGTGACATCGTCGTTATAGGCGAGGGCAAACTCGACATTCGCACTGATATACCGGTTGATCTGGCCGGTAATTTCATTAACGAACAGTACATCGGTTGATTTGAGGCTCTTGTTGACATTCGTGAACGTTTCAACATAGCCTGTGTATTGGATGCTCTCCATCAGCCGGCGCTCAAAACCGATAAGCAGCGAAAAACCGGCTTCGTTCCGGAAGGTGTCTCCGGGATCCAGGCCATATCGCTCGGAAAGGTCGGTATCTGTTACAAAGGTCTGTTTCATGGCAAGACCGGCCTCAAACCGAAGATTACGATCCGGATTGTAACTCATACCAAGTGTCTGACTAAGATAAGCGGGAGCAAAAAACCGCGATATCACAATACGGCTTTCCCCTTCCTCCGGGATAGGGTTTTCGTATCCTTTGTCAAATTGGGTCTCAAAATTGAGGTTAAAGAGTGCGCTGAATCGCTCATCGCTGAATAACCGCCGGACCTGATTCCGTACACGAATCAAGTCATCACTTTTAATAAACTCACCGTCACCGATCCGCGACTTGCCGTAGCGCAGGTTAACATCCGTTTTATAGACATAAATATCTTCCCGGTAAGCGACAGAGAATGCGGTTGTCCCAAGTGCTGAAATGTTGTTTGTACCGCCCTGGCTCCAGTTACGATATGTGGCTTGTGATCCGGTGAGTGAGGTTCGCAGGCTGTACTCCCAAAGCGTATCGGCATCAGCGGCTGCGGGTTCATCGTTGTCGTTTTGTAATGCGGTATATCCGGTTGGTGCGGAGGCATTAAGCCCGGATAATTCATCAGCCGGCCGGCTGCTATTTTCACTAAGGGAATATGCGGATGGTGATGTACAAACCAGGATTGCTACCAGGAGTATCAAAAATTTGGATTTCATGGCAAACTCATTAATATGGAAGGATATAAGGCAGGAAGGTAAGGTAAATAGTGGATTCCGGCAAACCGGAATGCCGGTTGATAAAGAGCCGTCTAACCGAGCATTTTTATAATAAGACCGTATCTACCCGCCTGACAGCGCCTATTAAGAGGGGGTTCCTGAAGATGACAGTAACCAGACACCATCCGGATTACCTTGTTCAGAAAAACTGCAACGAACATGCTCTTGTAATTTGGTTGGGCAGTACAACCCCACGTATTGAAGATTAAGCGGATACCGACGATGCCCCCGGTCGATGAGTGCCGCCAAAGTTATCTCATCAGGACTTTCGGATTTGGTAATTTTCCGAAGGGCATAATACATGGTTTTCCCGCTATACATGACATCATCGATAATCACCACTTTTTTCCCCTCCACGAAAGGCAAAGGCTCCGCACTGTTATCGGAGGCATCTTCAACACAGATTGGACTGGCGGATATCTCGGTCTGGCAAACATCCGTCAGGGCGGATGCAAGTCGAACAGCCAGTTTGTGTCCCCGGTCGTTGATTCCAAAAATCACCAGCTGATCGGAACCCCTGGTATTTTCATAGATCTGATAAGCGAATCTTATGATAATCCGGTCAATCCGGGCCGGACTCATTAACAAATGGCTTGTGGTTTGAGGGTCGGGCACGACAGATTATTGAAACATGGATTTAATGCTGCCCCAGGTTCGTCTCCTGGCGTTCGTTGTATACTCAGCAATATCGGTATCTTTGGAGATGGTACCACCGTTTTTCAGATTGACGGTAACCCGATAGAAAACGCTTTCTGTATTTGTTGTTTCGCTCGAGGATCCTTTATACAAATCACCGTCTTCACAGCGGTATTGCCCGCTGCCCAGGTTCTCAATGCAATCACTAATTTCACGTAGCCGCGATCCGTTACTGGTGATTCCGCGCTCGAGTATCAACGAGGAGAGGTCAACTGCATCCGGGTTGGCAAATTCCCACTCGACAACCATACGGAATTGCCCGTCAAGTTCAGCATGTAACCTTGTGATATGATTCTGGGTATCCTGAGCCATTGCAAGCAACAGAAAAGCGGCTATTGCAACAACAGGGAAATAGAATTTTTGTAAGGATTTCATTCGCTACAAATCCAGTGTATACAATGTCATTTGTGTTTTGGCATCAACTAAATGTACAAAACTTGCAAGTAAGATAACAAAAAGCAATTACGAATGGATATAATTCGGGAAGATTTTTTCCATTTTCTTTGGAGGAATATACATTTCAGCTTATCTGACCTTCATACGACTGGTGACGAAACCGTGCGCATCATCCATCCCGGTTATCATAATGGCGGAGACGGGCCCGATTACCGCTTTGCCAGAATCCGTTTGGACGGAATCCTTTTTTATGGTGATGTGGAACTGCATAAATCGTCATCCGAATGGTATCATCACGGACATCACCGGGATCCGCGGTACAACCGTGTGATATTGCATGTGGTGATCCACGAGGATTCCGGCAGGCGGGATGTGCAAAATTCCGAAGGACATCGAATCCCGACACTGGAGCTGAAGCGCTCCATGCCACCATCTCTTTCCCGTTTATGGAGAGCGTTTCACCGCCCGGTCACCCTGCCATGCAGCGGTTTGATCGGTGAGATTCCGAAACCGGCCCTGCTCAGGATAACCCGGAAATGGGACCGTGCCTATTTCCGACACCGGATCGACCGGATGTTGCATCTTTATCCGGATGAAAAGCCGATGAGTGAGGCCTGGCTGCAAATGCTTACCAGCGGAGTTTTCCAGGGACTTGGTTACCATAAAAACCAGGAGAATATGCTCAGACTGGCAAACCTGCTCCACCGGGGTGCCGTTTCAGGTTATCATCCGAATGATCCGGAAAAGGATGCTAACACCCGGCCGGGTACAGGCTCAGAGACTCCTGCGGCTACACCACCGGATACCTGTAGAAATACAAAAACAGATAAGAAACCTGATGTTTTCCCGATATCGGACGATGCGAATATCATACGTTCACTAACCGAAACACTGCTTCAAATATCAGGACTGCATCCGCAATATCCATTGCTGCAATCCGGTACTGATTCCTCAGAGGATATTGAAACCGGGCCACCATCGACAATACCGGCTGGTACGGAAGCCACCGCATCCGGCCGCACCTATATGCTCCGCCATGACTGGGATTTCAGCGCATCCCGGCCTGCCAATCAACCAAAAGCCAGAATTCGCCAGGCTGCCGAATTGTATATACGCCTCTCTCAATCCGGAACCCGGGCATGGCTGAAGAGTTCGCCAGAAATCCTCTGGCGGGATTTATGCCGGTTGAACCACGCTCCCGCTATTGGCAAAAATCGCCGTGATGTCCTCTTTTCCAACGTGGTAATCCCATCAGTCTATTTGCTGAGCCGCTGGCTTGACCATCGCAGACAACGGCAAAAGACCCTGGCCCTCTGGGAATCTCAGAACATTCCGCTTCCGGAAAAACCGGATCGTATACTTCGTCAGAGTGGATTTCCACCCGGGAATCACTACAAAAGGCTTGCGATGCTGCACCACTTTAAATACTATTGTACGGACAAACGTTGCGGAGAATGTGAGGTCATGAACTATTTAGCTCAAACTTGACTTGGTTTGTAACATTCCCTAAATTTAAAATCTGTTTATAACTCGACAGAAATTGCCCGGTCGTCTAAGGGTAGGACAGCTGGTTTTGGTCCAGTCAGTGGGGGTTCGAATCCTCCCCGGGCAACTGTAAACTTCCGGATTCTTAACACCCCATAAAAGGATGACCATACCGGTTCCATCCTTTTTTAGTATTCACCGACTAAAGCCATTGCGTCAAAGTCTTGGACAAACCATTAGCCATATTTGCCGGCAGGAGTAACCTGGCACTTGCCCGTGCTATTGCTGAAAAATACGGTACCAAGCTGGGAGCGGTAACGATCAAGTCTTTTTCTGATGGTGAGCTGTATGTCAAATATCAGCAAAGTATCCGGGGTGCAGATGTTTTTATTGTGCAATCCACCCCCCCGCCGGGAGACAACATAATTGAGCTGCTGTTGTTGATTGATGCCGCCAAACGGGCATCGGCATATCGGGTCACCGCGGTGATTCCCTACTTCGGATATGCTCGTCAGGACCGGAAAGATCAGCCACGAGTCTCCATTGCCTCCAAGCTGTTCGCCAACCTGCTCTCTGAAGCCGGTGCTGACCGGGTACTGACCATGGATCTGCACGCACCACAGATCCAGGGCTTTTTTGACATTCCTCTGGATCATCTTTATGCCAGTTCCATTTTTATAGATTATTTTCGCAGTAATCCCATAGAAGACCTGGTCGTCGTCGCTCCGGATGTTGGAAGTTTGAAGATGGCCCGGTCCTATTCGAAACGACTGCATGCCGGATTGGCATTTGTTGACAAGCGCAGGCCTTCCCAAAATGTCGCGGAAGTAATGAATATCATCGGTGAAGTGGAAGGCAAGAACATCCTGCTCATTGACGATCTTATAGATACCGCCGGAACCATAACCAATGCCGCCACTGCCCTGAAAGAGCGGGGTGCAAAAAAAATTATGGCGTCCAGTACACACCCCATATTGTCCGGACCGGCGTATCAAAGAATCGAGGACTCCCCGATTGACAAGTTCCTCGTAACAGACACGGTTCCGTTGAAAAAACCATCAGACAAAATCAATGTCCTGAGTGTTTCGGGCCTGTTTGCAGAGTCCATTCGACGGATTTACACCGATGACTCGATTAGTACTTTATTTGATGACTAACCCTTAAGTGTTTTCTGTACCATGCAAAAACCCACAGTTATAACCGTAGAAGCAACGGATCGTCCGAAAGGAAAAGCTGCGCTTAGAAAAATGCGCGATGACAAACTTGTACCAGCTGTTGCTTATGGTCCGAAAGTGAAAAGCAATCTGCACGTGACCATACCCGAACTCGAACTTGAAAAAGTGTTGGCCAACAACCAAAAAACACTGATCAAGCTAGTCCATAACAAGAAAGAGTACCAAACCCTGATTCAGGACGTGGAATATCATCCGGTAACCGATCGACCCATACATGTCGATCTCTTTGCCATGGAGGAAAAAACACCGGTCACCATCGAGATTCCAATCCGGCTCACCGGTACCCCGAAGGGTGCCACCGAAGGCGGCCGGCTCTATCAGCCGCTCCGCCGGATCATGGTACAGTGCCTTCCCAAAGATATACCCGCCGAAATCGTACTGGACATTACGGATCTGGACATTGGCGATACCATTGATGTGGAAGCCATTGACATAGAAGGTATTGAGCCGTTACGCGCCTCTTTCCGAACCATTGCCGTTGTCCGTCCGCCGAAAGGTGGCCTTGACGAACTGCTCGGCCTGGATGAAGACGAAGAAGGTGAAGAAGGCGAAGAGGGAGCAGAAGCTGCAGAGGGTGAAGGTGAAGGCGAAGGTGGCGATAGTGATGCCTCGTCCGATGATAAAAGCGAAAGCTAACCACCACCATCATGCCTCTTATCGTGGGTTTGGGTAACGTCGGTGACGCGTATAAAGATACGCGTCATAACATTGGTTTTACCATTGTTGACCGACTTGCCAAAACGCTTTCTGCGGGAATGGAACCGACCGACGGCCCCTACATTCTGGGGGTCGGTCGATTCAAAGGTGTGAAAACCATTCTTATCCAGCCAACCACATTAATGAACAACAGTGGCAAAGCCGTTTTGAAAGCTTGCCAAATGTTTCATTATCTTCCCTCCGACATACTGGTTTGTTACGACGACATTAATTTACCAACCGGGAAGATACGATTGCGTCCGGAAGGCGGCGCGGGAGGCCATAACGGAATTCAGAGTATTATTGACCATCTGAAGACCGAAAACTTTCCCCGGATGCGATTCGGAATCGGTGATAATTTTGAACGTGGACGGCAATCCGACTATGTCCTGTCACCTTTTAATGACGACGAAAAACCGGTCGTCAACGAAGGAGTCGAGAATGCACACAATGCCTGCCTCACATTTATTCGTGAAGGTATTGTTCAGGCCATGAATTTCCATAACTGATCGGTTTTTAGTAACATGTAACGCAACCGACTCACTAAACCATTAAACCTATGAAGACAATTATCTACCTGATACCTCTGGCGGGTATCATTGCACTAATATTTACCTATCTGAAATCAAATTGGGTTAAAAAACAGGATGCCGGCACGGAAAAAATGGCCCGCATTGCCGGTCATATCTATGACGGCGCCATGGCTTTTCTGAAAGCCGAGTACCGCGTTCTCGCCATTTTTGTTGTTCTGGTTGCTATTCTGTTAGGTTTTCAGGGACACATCACCGAACAATCTCACTGGATGGTCTCCCTGTCGTTTGTTGCAGGTGCCCTGTGCTCCGGCCTGGCAGGTTTCATTGGAATGAGGGTTGCTACCAAAGCCAACGTCAGAACGGCTCACGCCGCACGTACCAGCCTCAATAAAGCGCTCAGCGTCGCCTTTTCCGGTGGATCTGTCATGGGAATGGGAGTTGTCGGACTGGGAATTCTTGGACTGGGCCTTCTCTTTTGGCTCTATACCAGTGTCTTCGGATTCATCCCTGCGAACGAGACCAACGCCGACATGCAGGTGACACTGGCCAAGGTTATCACTGTCATTACCGGATTTTCTTTTGGAGCATCTTCGATAGCGCTTTTCGCACGTGTGGGTGGCGGTATTTACACCAAAGCCGCGGATGTCGGCGCTGACCTTGTTGGTAAAGTGGAAGCGGGTATCCCCGAAGATCACCACCTCAACCCCGCTACCATCGCAGATAATGTCGGCGATAACGTGGGTGATGTCGCCGGGATGGGCGCCGATCTTTTTGAATCATTTGTCGGGTCGATCATTGCCGCCATGGTTCTTGGCGTGGTTTTCATGTCGTCCCAGGCTTTTGTGGAAGGTTCTGCATTCGGTAACATGAGCGGTGTAATTCTGCCGCTGGCCATGGCCGGAACAGGGATTATCATCTCTATCATCGGTACGTTTTTTGTCCGTGTAAAAGAGGGTGGCAATCCGCAATCCGCACTTAATATGGGTGAATTTGTCGCAGCGGGACTCCTGATTGTCTCGTTCTACTTCCTTATCACCTGGATCCTTCCGTCAACCTGGACCTATACCGATGCCCTTTACGGTGTTGAACGGACCATTACCGCTCACGGTGTCTTTTTCGCCTCTATCATTGGTCTGATAGCCGGCCTGCTGATCGGCCTGATCACCGAGTACTACACTGGTGTCGGCAAAAAACCGGTAATCAATATCGCGCGGCAATCACTAACCGGTGACGCCACCAATATCATCGCCGGTCTTGGCGTGGGGATGATCTCCACGGCAATGCCGATTCTGATTATTGCAATCGCGATCATGGCCACCTTTGAATTTGCCGGACTCTACGGCATCGCCATAGCCGCCGTCGGGATGCTCTCCACACTGGGAATCCAGCTGGCTGTTGATGCTTACGGGCCGATTGCCGACAACGCAGGTGGAATTGCCGAAATGTCCGAACTGCCTCCGGAAGTGCGTGAGCGAACCGACCAGCTTGATGCTGTCGGTAACACGACCGCCGCCATCGGAAAAGGGTTTGCCATCGGCTCCGCCGCCCTTACCGCACTGGCCCTGTTCGGAGCCTATATGACCGCTGCCAACATCCACGTCATCGATATATCTCAAGCGGGTGTTATAGCCGGACTGTTTGTCGGTGGAATGCTGGCATTTGTCTTCTCTGCACTCTCCATGGGTGCGGTCGGCCGTGCCGCCATGTCGATGATTCAGGAGGTCCGTCGTCAGTTCCTGGAAATTCCGGCACTGAAAGCGGCCCTCGATGTGATGCGCAGAAACGAAGGGAAAGACCAGAGCGAGTGGTCTGCCGAAGATGTCAAAACATTCAACGACGCTGAAACGTCTGCCGAATATGGCAAATGTGTGGAAATCTCAACCAAGGCCGCGCTTAAAGAGATGGTACTTCCCGGGCTGATGGCGATCGCCGTTCCGGTTCTGGTCGGATTTATCTTTGGTCCCGAAGCACTTGGAGGCCTGCTTGCCGGGGTAACCGTAGCCGGGGTCCTCATGGCACTCTTCCAGGCAAATGCCGGTGGCGCATGGGATAACGCTAAAAAAATGATTGAGGCCGGCATCGAGTTTGATGGTGTCACCTACAAGAAAGGCTCGGATGCGCACAAGGCCGCCGTCACCGGCGATACCGTCGGCGATCCGCTGAAAGACACCTCCGGCCCGTCGCTGAACATCCTGATCAAGCTTATTTCTGTTGTCGCTCTGGTCATCGCCACCGCGATCTGACCGGCAGCATAACCTGATCCGATTAGTAACCAATAGCATTTAAAAGCCCCGGGGATTAAATTTCCGGGGCTTTTATTTTATCCGGGATTTTTTTCGACGTGTTGAAATGGTTAACAACCATTTGTTGTAGTAAAGACATGGATATTCTGAAAATCATATTTGAACACGATCTGACCCT
>Ga0207421_10004755_pt1 | contig 15489 bp, 13 predicted proteins | sample SodLakKL_010_SED_4_FD_187542 | JGI IMG/M metagenome (GOLD analysis project Ga0207421, IMG submission 187542) | Alkaline sediment microbial communities from Lake Tanatar, Kulunda Steppe, Russia - 8KL_010_SED (SPAdes) (version 2) | ecosystem: Environmental > Aquatic > Non-marine Saline and...
GGTCTTTGCTGCAGGAAGAACGGGCATGGGAGCTGTAATGGGAGCAAAAAAACTTAAAGCTATTGCTGTGATCGGAGAGGGAGGTTCTCTGGAATTTTCTGATAAAATATTTTTGAAGAAGATGGGAAAGGAGGCTTATAAACGTCTCCAGAAACATGGGGCATTAAGTCAGGTTGCTAAAAAAGGCTCCAGTGTAGCTATTGACTGGCAAAATGAAGCCGGTGGTTTACCAACAAGAAATTTTCGTTCTGGCGTTTTTGCCGGACATGCAAAAATCTCAGGAGAAAACATTTTTGAAACTATCCACACCGGGAAAAGACATACCTGTTACGGCTGTGTGATAGCCTGTAAACAGCAGGTTGGTGCAGATGAACCTTACCAGATAGATTATGAGTATGGCTGCCCCGAATATGAAACCTCATCAGCTCTCGGGTCCTATTTGATGATTGATGATCTATATATAATTGCAAAAGCTAATGAATTATGTAACAGATATGGAATGGATACAATTTCTGTTGGGGCTAATATTGCCTTTATGATGGAATGCCATGAAAAGGGTTTGCTGGAAAAGAGTGATTACGCTGGCTTGGAGTTAAATTTTGGCGATGGGCAGATCTTGTTAAAACTTATTCATAAAATTGCCAGCAGAGAAGGAATTGGAGATTTGCTGGCTGAGAGTCTGAATAATATCGCTGACGAAATCGGTGAAGGTGCTGAAAACTTTGCCATGCAGGTAAAGGGTAATCCGTTCCCGGCACATATGCCCAGGGTTAAACAATCAATGGCTTTATCCTATGCTATTAATTCTTTTGGAGCAGACCACTGTTCCTCGGGACATGATTCTATGATAGATCCTTCGGTACCGGAGAAAGCTAAAAAAAGCTTGCGTTCTCTGGGATTATTAGAAGATCTGCCATCTGTCGGTTTAGAGGGTAAAGTCAGGTTTTATTACTATACGCAAAATATCTATGGTTTGTTTGATACTCTTGAAATATGTAATAGAGCAGCTGGTCTGTTTTCCTACCCTGAAATAGTTGAAATAACCAGAGGATGTACAGGCTGGGAAACCAGTTTATGGGAGTTATTGAAAGCAGGAGAAAGAAGAAACAATATGTTGCGAGCATTTAATGCTCGAGAAGGTTTCTCCAGCAAAGACGATAAATTGCCGGAACGTATTTTTGAACCGATTGAAGAAGGCCCGAGAAAGGGCAGTAAGATTGATAGAGAAGAGCTTAAATCAGCTCTCCAGGATTATTACCAGATGGCTGGCTGGGATATTAAAACCGGTAACCCTACAAGGGTTAAGCTTATTGAACTTGACCTGGAATGGATTGCAGAGATGCTGTAAAAGAGTAAAGCTGATTACTAACCTGTCTTGTATTGTTATTGTTTTTGAATTATAATGGAGTTAAACAAAGCATAGAACAACTTGTTATTATTACTAATAATCAGAAACTCTGACATATAAGAAAATACTGGTATAATTTCAAAATGGACCTGAGTTTATTTTTTAAAAATTTACTATAATTTGTCTGCCCCATTTTTTTCATCTCTCTAAAGCAAACTAAATATGGTGGTGTTAAGTTATGAAAATTGTCAGATTTGTAGCTGATAGTGAAGAGGGAGTTTCTTATGGTAAATTAATTAATAATGAAATATATAAGATTATTGGCAATATATTTGAAGATGATATTGATAATATGTTTACTGGAGAACATTACAATCGGGATGACGTTAATTTATTATCTCCGGTTAATCCTCCAAACATAATTGCAATAGGACTTAATTACAAGGAACATGCCCGGGAAACCGGTGTTAAGCTTCCCCAGCAACCTCTTATTTTTTCCAAAACCACTTCCAGTTTAACAGGTCCAGGAGATTATATAAAATTACCAAAACAAGCTCCAGATATGGTCGATTATGAAGCGGAATTGGGAGTTGTTATTTCCCGGAGAGCAAAAAATATCTCAGAAGCAGATGCCTCAGATTATATTCTAGGTTACACCTGCGTTAATGATGTCACTGCTAGAGACTGTCAGCAGAATGATGGACAGTGGACAAGAGCAAAATCCTTTGATACTTTCTGCCCTGTAGGACCCTGGATTGAGACAGAACTTAATCCAGATAATTGTGTCATAAGTTCTGTAATTAATGATGAAGTTCGCCAGAATTCTACTACCGCTGATATGATATTTTCTGTCTTTGAAATTGTCAGCTATCTAGCAAATATTATGACTTTGCTGCCCGGGACATTAATTACTACCGGGACACCTTCTGGAGTCGGCGCTGGGTATGAGCCAGGCAAGTTTTTGCAGGAAGGAGATGTTGTTAAAATTAGGATTGAGGGAATTGGCGTTCTGGAGAATCAAGTGGTAAAATAAATATGTTATGAGGGGGTTTTTTATGGTGAGAAATAGGGAAATAAGCTATTTAATTGATAAGGAATTGCCAAAAGATGAAATTGGCAATAATCACAAAACTTTAGAACAGCAGGTTTATGAAACAATTAAAAGCAAGATAATCTATCGGGAGTTAAAACCAGGAGAGAGGATAATTGATAAGCATTTAGCTGAGGAAATGGATGTTAGCAGAAGCCTGGTTAGACAGGCCTTCAATGTCCTGGAGAAAGAGGGATTAATTACTTCTATTCCTCGAAGCGGATATTATGTGAGAGAGATAACGAAAAGAGATGTAAAGGAGATTTATAATATCCGCAAGCTACTGGAAACTTATGCTACAGAATTGTCTGTTCCGGTAATACCGGAACAGGACATAACTGAAGTTAATAAGTTATTCAAAAAAGCAAAAAAAGATCTTGCAGAGGAAAAAACAGACTCGATGAAAAACGCTGATTTTAGATTACATGAAATACTGTATAATAATTGTAAAAATAGACATTTAATTAATATGATTAATAAATACCAAAATCATTATATTTTTTATAGACTGGCAGATTTGTCAAATATAGAAAGAGCCAAAGAGGAATACATTAAACACAGTAAAATTTTTGAGGCGGTCAAAGACAGGGATGTAGAATTAGCAGTGCGATTAGTTGGAGAGCATATAGAAGAAGCTCGAGATATAATTATAAACAATTTCGAAAATTATACTTATGGAGACTGAGAGTTATTGTTTTATTAATGGTTAGTCCTTTTTTTCGGATAATTATGCTCCATTTATAAAATCAGAAAATTATTTAAAAAATTTATAATTTGAGAAGGACTTTCTCATTTTATGTTGAATAATATATAACAGATATTGTTAACAGTTAACAGTTAAAAATATAGGAAAAATTAAGCATATTAATTTTACTCTATATTGGAGGTTAAAAAATGGAGAATACAATCTTCTGGGAGAAGTACACATCCTCAGATTTATCAGAAAATTTAACCGAAAAAACGGTTGTTGTTATACCGGTTGGTTCATGTGAACAACATGGCAAGCATCTACCCTTAGAAACTGATACTTCGATTGGATACAATATTTTGAAAAATGCAGCTAAACAGACAAAAAATAAAGTATTACTTATTCCTCCTATTTGGGCTGGCTATTCTCCTCACCATATGGATTTTTGTGGTTCCATAACTTTGGAAAGAGAAACACTTTTTAAAATTATTATTGATATTAGTAAAAGCATTAATAAGTATAATTTAGATAAGATTGTTATATTTAACAGTCATGGAGGCAATAAAGCTATATTAAAAACAGCTGTTGATGAATTAGGATCTAAATATGATATTTTCCCTTTTCTTTTAACCTATTATGATTTAATTTCTGATGAAATAAAAAGCATAAGCTCTGCTGGTCCTGGCGGAATGGGGCATGCTGGAGAATTAGAAACTTCATTGCAGTTGTTTTTATCAGAAAACCTAATTAACAAAAAAAGTATTGAGGGCGGGATAGTAAATGGTAGTGAATATTTTCAACCTGCTATGTATGTAAGTAATAAAATTAGTATCTACAGGCCTTTTTCTAAATATAGTAATATTGGTGTATTGGGTGAACCTAATTCGGCTTCAAAAGAAAAAGGCAAAGTTATATTTAATTTAATTGTAAAGAAAGTTGTTACATTGCTTGATGATATTGCAGAGGAAAAGGCATTACCTTACTGGCAATCATAATTATAATAAAAACAAGGATGTGTTTAATAAAAGATGAAAATAACAAAAATTGATCTCATACCTGTTAAGATTCCTTTACTTGATATTTCTGAAGGAGGTATTAGCCCATATAAAAGAAGCAGAACTGCAAAAGGCAGAACAGATGTTAAAAGTTTGATTTTTCGCCTTGAAACAAATAAAGGCTTTGTAGGATGGGGTGAGATGCATTTTGATAAGCCTTTTTCAGTTGTTAACAGTATTATTAAAGAGATTATTAGCCCGGTCGTTTTAAATAAAAGCCCCTTTGATATTAATAAAATGTTAAGAAAAGTTGATACAGGAGAGAGAGCTGAACTAAATGCAAGAGCTTTATTTGCGGGAATAGAAGTGGCTTGCTGGGATCTTATGGGTAAGGAAGCCCAAAAACCCATTTATGAACTGCTTGGTGGGAAAATTAGAGATAGTATAGAAATTGCTTACTGTGTTGCTGTATTAGATATTGAAAACACCAAGAAGAAAGTTAAACAGATTAAAGAAGAAGGGTATACCACCATAAAAACAAAAGGTGGAGAAAGTATTGAGTTTGATATAGAAAGAGCCCGGGCAATCCGTGAAGCAGCAGGTTCTAATTTTGATTTCAGAGTGGATATCAATCAAAGATATAATCCTCCTCAGGCATTGAGATATATCAAAGGGGTTGAAGAGTTTGACTTGCAATATATTGAACAACCGATTCCCACAAATATGTTTGGAGCCTTAAATGACCTGCGTAAAAGGGTAAAAACTCCTTTAGCAATAAATGAAGATTGTTATATACCAAATAACCTCTTTTCTGCTATCAAACAGGATAGCATAGATTTAGCTGTTGTTGATTATGAGCATTTAGGAGGTATTTCTAGTTTAGTTAAAACAGCTCATATTGCAGAAGAAGCTGGTTTACCACTGGCTCATCATTGCAGTTTTGATATGGGTATCAAAACAGCAGCAATACTACATGCTACCAGTACTTTATCAGCATTTAGCTATCCAATGGATAGCACTTATTTTGCTCATGCTGATGATATTTTAATCAATAAAATTGAAATTGAAAATGGCAGATTTATGCTTCCCAAGGGCATTGGTTTAGGTATAGAAGTGGATGAAGATAAATTATCAAGATATAGCATATAAAATTTTGAATTCTTAAAATAAAGGAAAAACACAACAAAGCTTTTTCTATTGATATTTGAAAGGGGGGATGGATAAAAAAATATCTTACACTTCATTTGTTGTGGGCTCATGTGATTTATCAAAAACAATAAACTGGAGGTAAAAAAATGAAAAATTATATTAACTTTAGCTTTCCCAAAGTATTTTGTCTATTATTTCTATTATTGTTGTCTATGACTTTGTCAGTATCTGCTGGGGAAGTATCTTTAGATATTTTTCATATGACCTGGCTTGAAGGGGCTCAAGAAGTTTTAGACGATGCAATTGCAAGTTTTGAAGATAATAATCCTGAAGTTAATATTGAACAAACTATTGTTAGTCATGGTGAAGCACATTCTCAATTTATGATCTCTCTTACTACAGGTACCGCTCCAGATATGGCTATCATGACAGGTTCTTGGGCGGCTGAATTTGCAAGAATGGGAGCTTTTGTTGAGCTTGATGAGTATTTAAGTGATGATATTTATGAAATGTTTGATTTTGAACGCTATTCTGATATAACTATGATCAATGATAAAATTTTTGGAGTTCCCTCTGAAGGTCCAGTCTGGGGTTTTTTCTATCGTAAGGATCTTTTTGAAGAAGCAGGTCTTGATCCTGATTCTCCCCCTGAGAATTGGGATGAAATGCTAGAATATGCTAAAGTTCTTACAAAAGACACTAATAATGATGGAGAAATTGACCAATGGGGTATAGGTATGGCTGCAGGGGAGTGGGAACCGGGTGACTACTGGTATCAGCTTATGTGGCAGATGGGAATACCTTTAGTTGAAGAGCAAGATGGCGAGTGGATTGCTACTATTGATACTCCAGAAGGTTTAGAAGCTACTCAATTTTATGAAGACTTAGTTAAGGAATATCATGTGATGCCTAGAGAAATAACTGGATTGGATTGGGAGGGGATTATGCTTCGCTTTGCTGAAGGTGATATGGCAATGATGTATAATGGAAGCTGGGCTATGGGATCGCTGCTTGACGGTTATCCTGAATTAGAGGGCAAATGGGCAACTGCAAAAAACCCAGCTGGTCCAACCGGTGATAGAGCAGCTTTAACTAACCCAAAAACCTGGGTTGTGACAGAGCAAAGCGATTATCCTGAGCTGGCATATGAGTTTATTGAATATTTTAACTCCGAGCATCCTGATTATCCCGGTCAAACTTATGCAGACAGATATGCTATTGAGGTAGGAAACATGAATTTTAGAAAAGGGTTTACAGAGCTTGATTATGCACAGGAATCTTTAATAAAACCCTTTGCAGAATCACTGGACTTTGGATTTACCTTTCCTATTTCCCCGTATTTTGAGGAAGTGAGAAGAGGGTCAATCAATCCTGGTATTCAAAGAATGATTATGTGTGAAATCACTGCTGAAGAAGCCGTTCAAATATTCCAGGAAGAGTTTGAAAGACTTCACTAAAGATCTATCAAATCTGATAAGAATATTTTTTTAACAATTTAAGCAAATAGGGGCTTCACCTCTACAATTCTTTAAAATATTAAGAAATTTAGGGGTGAAGCCCATATCTTTTAGGTAATTTGTTCAAGAGGTGATAAAAAATTATGCTTTCAAAACTTAACAAATTTAAGCTCAAACAAAAAGTCCTGCCATATATTTATTTATTGCCTACAATTATTGTCATGGGCATTGTGGTTCTATACCCTTTGATGAGGGGAATTTATAATAGTTTCTTACATTACAGGTTAATTATGCCAGATAATATTTATTTTATTGGACTTGAGAATTTTCAAAGACTATTAAAAGATAATACGTTTCAAATATCTTTTATTAACTCTATTATATGGACTGCAAGTATAGTGTTTTTTAGTTTTTTAATAGGTTTTATAGCTGCCCTTTTGTTAAATGAAGAGTTTTGGGGTAGATCAATATTTAGGGGTTTAATTTTGATACCCTGGATCATCCCTTTCGTGGTGGCCGGTTTAACCTGGCGCTGGATTTTCCAGGATCAATATGGGGTATTTAATTATTTGCTTAGAAGTATTGGATTAATCAGCAGAAATATATCATGGTTGGGGAATCCAAATTATGCTTTGCCTGCAGTTATTATAGCTGGAATATGGAAAGCTATTCCTTTTGTGACTATTGTGCTTCTAGCTGGTTTGCAAAATATTCCTCAGGAACTATATGAGTCAGCTATGATTGATGGGGCAAATATTTTAAAAAGATTTCGTCATATAACGCTTCCTCTGATGAAACCTGTTATAATGGTTGTATTAATTTTAACAACAATATGGAATTTTAATCAATTTGATTTAGTATATGTTATGACTAGAGGCGGTCCTGCAGATTCAACTATGTTATTACCAATTTACACCCATCTTAATGCTTTTAGTTATTTTAATATAGGTTATGGTTCAGCTATTGGAACTATTATGCTGTTGATATTACTATTTATAAGCATATTATATATTAAGGCACTTGGAAAATCAAAATACAACTAAAGGGAGCTGAATTATATCTTGTCTAAGAAAACTAAGAAAGTTGTCCGACTTTTTGTGGTATATATAGGCATTATAAGTATTACCCTTTTCTTGTTATTTCCCTTTTTTTGGATGTTATCTACTTCAATTAAACCTCCAGAAGAAATTTTCTCTGCCATTCCTAGGTGGATTCCTGATAATCCAACTTTGAATAATTATTATGGAATATGGTTAGGCACACCATTCTCAAGATATTTTATCAATAGTTTTACAGTAGCAATATTTAATACCTTATCTGCCTTACTGGTATCAGTTTTCGCTGCTTATAGTATTTCTAGATTTTCTTTTATAGGAAGGAAAGAGTTTATTGTCGGAATATTAATAAGCCAAATGTTTCCATTGGTTTTGCTATTAATTCCTTTATTTATGGTTATGCTATCCTTAGGTTTGGTTGACACCCGATTAGGCTTAATAATAACTTATCTAACCAGAACCTTGCCGTTTTCAATATTAATGCTAAAGGGCTATTTTGATGGGATCCCCTTTGATATAGAAGAAGCTGCTATTGTAGATGGCTGTTCTAGAACTAAAGTTTTATATAAAATAATTTTACCAATTGCAGCTCCAGGGATAGCGGCAGTTGCTCTATTTGCTTTTATTTTGGCATGGCAAGAATTTTTATTTGCTCTAACTTTGACAAGGTCAGCAAGCAGTCATACTCTTACTGTTGGTTTAAGCTTGATGTTAGGTGAAAGGAGAATACTATGGGGACGATTAATGGCTGGTTCGGTTATTATTACAATTCCAGTAACTGTATTTTTTGTATATCTTCAGAAATATTTAGTCCAGGGATTGACTATGGGAGCTATTAAAGGTTAGCAAAATTTAAAATAAGTGCAAATAAGGAGGGGAAAATGAAAAAAACTGAAGTTGCTTTTATTGGCTGCGGGGGTATTTCTCAGATTCATATGCAGGCTTTATCAAAAATACCTGAAGTATTAATAGCAGCTGTTTATGATAAAAATCATTCAAAAGCTCTTGAACTGGCAGGTAAGAGTGATATACAAATATTTCAAAATGAAAATGAAATGTTGAAATCTGATATTGATTGTTTTTATGTTTGCACTACTCATGATTCTCACTATAGATTAACTAAAAAAATTTTACTGGCTGGGAAAAATGTATTTTGTGAAAAACCTTTAACTATGAAATCAAAAAATGCGCAGGAGTTAATAAAAATTGCTACTGAAATGGGAGTTGTTTTGTTTGTAGGATTAAATTTTAGATTTGCGCCTGCTGTAACCAAAGTAAAAAAAATTTGTGTAGAAGAAAATATTACTCCTGTTATAATAAATTTATCGATGATTTCTCCACCTTTTTTAAAAAACTGGGCCGGTTTAGATGATATTGGGGGAGGAATTTTACATTGTTTGGGAACTCATGCCTTTGATTTGATTTCAAATTTGGCATTTTCAGATATTGCTGAGATTAGCTGCTTTGCAGAAAGATATAATTTACCTGATAATTATTTGGATGATAGTGCAGTAGCTGTATGCAAATTGACAAATGGTGGAATTGCATCAGTAACAATTACTGATCTTGGAAGCAAAATCTATAGTGAATCATTAGATAATCTTTTTTCTATTGAGATTATAGGAAAAGAAAAGAAGGCTTTTAAATTTTCTTTAACAGAAGTAAATTGTGTTTTTAATGAGGAAATTAAGCAATACTCATATGCTGATAATAGCAAAATTGTTAACTGGGGTTACTATAAGGAAAATGAATTATTTATCAAAGCAGTTAACTTAAATAATAATATTAATACTTATAAAGAAGAAGGTTTTAAGGCAACAAAATATGTAGAAATGGCTAAAATGTCTATTGAAAATTCCCGGCCGATTTCCTTTAAAGAAATATAGTAAAATAATAGGAGAATTAAATTATGATGGATTTAATTAAAATTATTGAGGGACAAAAGGGAGCAGAAGGCCCAGTATTTGATTTGGAAAATAATCTATTTATGGTAAATAGCAACTCTGTACTACATGTTATTGAGGATGGTTTTGTGGATGAAGTTATTACAACTGGTGGAACTCCTGCGGGCTTACAAGTTGATCAAGAAAATAATTTATGGTGTGCTGATATGGAGCTGGGAATTTTAATGATAAAAAACTCAGAAAACAAAATGTCTTTAATTGTTTCAGCTAAATCCGATGGCCCTGTAAAGGGATGTAATGATTGCGTGTTTGACTCTCATGGCAATTTATATTTCACTTCACCTGAAGGGTCTGGTATAGAAAATCCAGTTGGCAAGGTTTTTTGTCTAAAAAATAATGGTGATTTAGTTGAAATCGATACAGGTTATAGATTCAGCAATGGGATAGCAATTAGCAAAGATGATAGCAAGCTTTTTGTTGCAGAAACTTTCACAAAAAGAATATGGAGATATACTCTCAAAGCACCCGGGGTAGTTATTAGTAAAAAGTTATGGGCAAAATTGCCAGGGAAACATTATGGAGGCCCGGATGGTATGGATTTTGATTGTCAGGGTTATCTTTTAGTAGCAAATTGGGGGGGAGGATCAATTGATGTTTTCAATTTTAGTGGAAAATTGGTAGAAAGAATATATACTCCCTTTAGAAAACCATCAAATTTACATTTTAAATTAAATCCAAGCAAATGGGTTTTTGTAACAGAACATACCAATGGAGGACTTTGGAAATTCAAATGGAAAAGAGAAGGTCAAATCCAGTATTGTGAAAGATGATTATTAAAATTAAATTTAAAATTAGGTGATTAAAATGAAATTAAAAAACAGGGTATCAATTATAACGGGTGCAACAAGAGGAATTGGCTGGATTATTTCAAAATATTTTGTTTTGAATGGTTCGTCAGTTATTATTGTTGGAAGAAATTTGGCTAAAGGGAAGGAAGCAGAGGAGCTTTTATTGCAAGAAGGAGGAAAGGCAAAATTTATTCAGACTGACATCAGCAAAGAAGATGAAGTAGAAAATATGATTGAGAATACTATCTCTATTTTTGGTGGAATTGATATTCTTGTTAATAATGCAGCTGTTACTGGAAGGGGAGATAAATTTTATGATATGTCATTAAATGAATGGGAAAACTATATAGATACAAATTTAACTGGTACCTTCCTCTGTTCAAAATATGCAGCTAAAGAAATGATTAAGAATAATTCTGGTAAGATTGTAAATATTTCTTCTGTATATGGTTCTTTAGTTTCACCTGGTACATCTGCTTATTCCAGTTCAAAAGCAGGTATTAATCAGTTAACAAAAGCTATGGCAATTGATTTAAGTGAATATAAGGTTAATGTCAATTGTGTTGCTCCTGGAGCTATTGAAACTGCTGAAAAAAAGGAACATCGCGATCCCAAGCTTGAAAAAGCACTTTTAGAAAATATAATATTGAAAAGAAGAGGAAAAGCTGAAGAAGTTGCTAAATTAGTAGTTTTCTTAGCTTCAGATGATTCAGATTATATAAATGGAGAAACAATAACAATTGATGGAGGTCTTACAACTCATTTTCAAAACTATTAATGATAATGCATAGTATCAGAAGTTATTCACTAAGAAAATTTTAGAAACATTTTTTTGAAAGGGGTTTTATGATGGCCTTTAAAGTATATATAACTGATCGAAACTTTGACAGTTTAAAACCAGAAAAACAGGTTTTAGGTGAAATTGATGCAGAACTTTATGATTTAAATGCTAAAAACGAAGCCGAGATTATTGATAAGGCTGGTGATGCTGATGCGTTTTTAGTCCAATTTGCCAAAATAACAGAAGAAGTGATAGAATCTTTGCCGAAACTAAAGGTTATAGGCAGATATGGAATTGGGGTAGATGTCATTGATATAGAAAGTGCCACTAAAAATAATATATGTGTTGTTAATGTGCCTGATTATTGTATTGAGGAGGTTGCTGACCATACCATGGGGCTTCTTTTAGGCATAATTAGAAAAATACCAACACAAAATATTGCAATGAAAAAGGGTAGATGGGATATGAGTTTTAAGTCAATAAAAAGAATTAGAGGAAGCAGTCTTGGAATTTTGGGGTTTGGAAGTATTCCTCGTAATCTTGTAAAAAAAGTTAGTAACTGGGGACTAGACATTCGTGTTTATGATCCTTTTATCAGTAAAGAAATTGAAAAGAAGTACAATATAGAACTTACGGATTTCGATAAAGTTCTTTGCTGCTCAGATTATATATCTATTCATACCCCGTTAAATAAAAAAACAAAGCATTTAATTGGATATGAAGAGTTCGTTAAAATGAAGAATTCTGTTTATATTATTAACACAGCTAGAGGGTCTATTATAGATGAAAAAGCACTTATAAAAGCATTAAAGAATAATATAATTGCAGGAGCTGCATTAGATGTTTTTGAAGATGAACCAATTTCTTTTGACAATCCTTTGCTAAAAATGGATAATGTTATTACTACTCCACATATCTCATATTATTCAGCTGAATCAGAATATGAGATGCAAGCAGGGGCAGCAAAAGGAGTGGTTGATGTTTTACAGGGAAAGAAACCTGAGAACTTGATCAATAAAGAAGTTTGGAAATCATTTTCTTTATGATTCATTTATTCCCTACTGCAAAACTTTTAGGGTCAAATAATTGTTTTTTATTGACTTATGCCTAAAACGCTACAGTATTAATATTGTGAGCTAAATAAAGATAAGTCTTAAAGAAAGCTAAATTGATTAAAATGCTATAGTCTAATCTTCTTTTTAATGAAATGATCTAGAGTACTGCGGGTTTAAATTTTTGTTATTACTTTTTGGGAAATAAGCTATGTGAGAAATTTTAAATAAATTTTGTTAAGAAAGGAGGACTTAAACATTTAATGTTGAATTTATAAAATAAGAAACATGTTAACAGTTAACAGTTTAAAAAATTCAAAAAATGGTTCTTATATTGGAGGTGATAATTACTCAATTAAAAGTTCACTTTTTGTTTATATCTAAAGGTTACAGTTGGATTTTACTAATTTATCTACAGGGGGTTGATTTCAATTAAAATTAGGAAGAAATCATCAATTTTTGGTGTTATGCTTATTGTTTTTCTGGCAGTTAGTTTTTTCTTTTTCCTGGCTTCAGAACCTATATTTGCAGAAGATGCGGATGAACTTATAATTGGCCAAACAGACTGTCCAATGAAATTGGATCCTGTATACTGGGGGGCTTCTCACACCTACTCAGTTATTAATAATATGTTTGACACACTGGTTAAATTTGATGAAGAAGGTGAAATAAGCCCAAATTTGGCTGTCGATTGGGAAATGGTTGAAGAAGGAAGATGGAGATTTGAGTTAAGAGATGATGTGGTATTTCATAATGGTGAAAAATTTAATTCTGAATCAGTTAAGTTCACTATTGAGACAATACTTGACCCTCATGATCCAGGTGAACCTTCAGCTTCTCATGACATGTTAAAGCCAGGGGTCTTAGGGGCAGAAATAGTTGATGAATATACTGTAGATATAATAACAGTAGAAGGTTTTGGTATGCTGCTCCCTTATCTTTCTCATGATATTTTTATGATCCCTGCAAACCATTATGAAGAAGTGGGATATGAAGAATTTAGATCTAATCCCGTAGGCACAGGACCTTATGAGTTTGTTAGCTGGGATATTGATGAAGAGGTTGTTTTAAGGGAAAATGAAAATTTCTGGAATGATCAGCCTCAATTTGAAAAGGTTATTTATAAAGTAATACCTGAAGATGGCACCAGATTATCTGAATTGCGGACCGGAGGAATTAATATTATGAGTGATGTTCCCCCGGCTTTAATTAATCAGATTGAAGAAGAAGATGGTATAAGGATAGAGTCTGTACCGGGTTACCGGGTTATGTTCATGAAATTAGATTATGCTAAAACCCCTACAGATTCAAAGTATTTTCGTAAAGCACTTAATTATGCTGTAGATAAAGAGGGCATTGCTGAATCACTTTTTGCTGGACATGCTGAACCAATAAGCCAGGCTGCACTTGAAGGATTTACTGGTTATAATGCCGATATTTCGCCTTATCCATACGATCCTGATAAGGCTCAAGAATTGTTAGAAAAAGCTGATTATGATGGAGAAGAAGTTGTAGTAGAAGGACCATCAGATACATTCTTGATCCCTCAGGATATATTGGAAACTGTTGCAGCATATTTAAGAGCAGTTGGCATTAATGCCAGAGTTGCATCATATCCCTGGGGAACTTCTTTAGATAGGCTGCTAGAAAGTGAAGCTGGGCAATTGTATTATAATGGATATGCAAATGCAAATTATGATGTGGAAACAATATTAACCAGAATAATTCATAGTGATGCGATGTGGTCCTTAATTGACAATTCTGAACTGGATGAATTAATCGAAGAACTTAATTATACTCCAGGCATTGAGGAAAGACAAGAGATTGGGGCTAAAGCAATGGAAGTAATGCATAATGATGCAGCATGGTTATATTTGTTTCAACAACCTGTATTATCAGCTGTAAGTGACGGGATTGAATTTACTCCCCATGCTTTTGAGTCTTATAGTGCTAGAGACGCCAGTAGAAGATAAGAATTGAATGTCTGAGAGGAGCAAAAATAAAATTTTGCTCCTCTCGTAATTTCATATGCAATTATTAATCCTGAATAATCATTAATTTGGAGGGAATGTTTTGAGAAGATATATAATTAGAAGGGTTATTTTTTGCTTTTTAATAGTAGTTGGAGTATCTATATTGATTTTTGCAATTCTACCTTTGACTGGAGATCCAATCAATATTATGTTACCACCTGGAGCCTCTGAAGAAGTAAGAGAAGCATTAATAGCCCATCATGGCTTTGATGAACCAATGATAAACAGGTTTTTTATATTTATTAGAAATGCATTTTTAAGAGGTGATTTCGGCTATTCTTTTCATTATAGAGCGCCAGCATTACCACTGGTGTTAAGCAGATTTCCTGCAACTTTAGAATTAAGTGCATTTTCAATTATAATATCAGCTCTCATTTCTTTTCCAGCTGGAATATTATCTGCTATAAGAAGAAATAGTTTAGCGGATAATATTGTTAGGGTTTTTGTATTTATTGGTCAAGGTGCTCCCACTTTTTGGACAGGTTTAATATTAATAATGATATTTTCTGTCAGGCTTAGAATATTCCCGGTATCGGGACGAAGCGGGCTTCTAAGTCTTGTATTGCCTTCCCTGACTATTGCTTTTTTTATCTCAGCTATGTTTACAAGAATGATTAGATCTTCAATGCTTGAAGTATTATCTAAAGACTATATAAGGACAGCAAGATCAAAAGGTCTATTCGAAAAAACGGTAATTTATAAGCATGCCTTAAGGAATGCATTGATTCCTGTTATAACAACAATGGGGATAATTTTTGCTCTTCTATTGGGTGGATCGGTAGTTGTAGAAACTGTTTTTGCCTGGCCAGGGATAGGTCGACTGCTAGTTAGTGCGATTCATAATAGAGATTTCCCAGTTATTCAAGCTAATATTTTCGTTTTTGCAATTTGTTTTGTTTTTATTAATTTATTTGTTGACTTACTCTTTGGTTATATAGATCCAAGAATTAAATATAATTAAACATTATTTTTAGGTTTTATACTAAACTTTTTTAAATCTGGAGGGATAAATGGTTTCTATGAATGACAATCTATTATTAGAGAAATTTAAAATATTTAGCAGGAGTCCTGTTGCAGTATTTGGTATTA
>Ga0207421_10004756_pt1 | contig 15488 bp, 11 predicted proteins | sample SodLakKL_010_SED_4_FD_187542 | JGI IMG/M metagenome (GOLD analysis project Ga0207421, IMG submission 187542) | Alkaline sediment microbial communities from Lake Tanatar, Kulunda Steppe, Russia - 8KL_010_SED (SPAdes) (version 2) | ecosystem: Environmental > Aquatic > Non-marine Saline and...
CGACCCCGACCTTGGCAAGGTCGTGCTCTACCAACTGAGCTATTTCCGCTTGTGATTCGTTTGCGGTTGCAAATATACGGTTTTTTTAAAACACGCAAGTTTTTTTTGCCTTTTTTGTGGAAGGTGCCGGGGCAGAAGAAGCCTCTGAGGCGAAAGACCGGAGATCTTCATAAATGCTGTTAAAAAAGCGTTCGTTTTGTATAGATTCATTAAATTTGTGCGCTAAACCATCAACCCAATATTAACCTTAAGTGATTACTGTAATGAAAAAAATGATTAAAATCTTTTTCCTGTCGTTGTTTCTGCTCGGAACTTCTACCCTGACTGTTCAGGCGCAGGCAGCCACTTCGTCTGATGCCAAATTCGGTCATGTCAACACCAATGAGTTGCTGCAGATGATGCCCGGAAGGCAGGAGGCCATGACGGAACTGCAGGAATATGCCCAGGATCTGGAAGAAACTTATATGTCCATGCAGAATGAGCTTCAGACCAAATACCAGGACTATATGGAAAATCAGGAGTCTCTTTCTCAGCTGGTAAGGCAATCCAGGGAGCGTGAACTGCAAAGTCTGCAGGAAAGGATCATGGAATTTGAAGAGTCGGCCCAGCAGGACATTATGCAGAAAGAGGAAAGCCTCTTGCGTCCCATTATTGAAAAAGCCAGGGAAGCCATTGAGACTGTGGCCAATGAACATGGTTATACCTATATTTTTGACACCAGTGGCGGTTCGCTCGTATTCTGGGACAATGGTGATGACGTTATGCCGCTTGTGAAGGATAAGCTGGATCTTGACCCGGATGACATGGAACCGGTTGAAGACCTTGACCTGGACATCGGACCCCAGTAGGTCTCAGTTATTGGTCGTGGTTTTCCGGTAAAAGTCTCCGGTATAGGCCACCCTGCCTGGAAACTGTCCCGCGTTGGGTTTATCCCGGCAGAAACGTTTTCCAACTATGAGTGCTTGTGCAGCAATTTGCCATGGTCGTCATGGTAGTTGCTGCACAGGCATTTGTTATGGGTTGTCTTCTTCCCGGTACCAGCCGCTGTATTTGACGTATTTCTCCGATATTCGTTCCAGCAGGTCGCTGGTAAGTTCCTGGCTGATATCTTTCACTTTTTTTGCCGGGATGCCTGCATAGACGCTTCCGGGTTCAACCACCGTGTTTTCGAGTACCACAGCACCGGCGGCGATAATGGAATTGCTGCCAATCACGGCATTGTCCATTACCACTGCACTCATCCCGACGAGGACATTGTCTTCAATGGTGCAGCCATGAATTATTGCCCTGTGAGCAACCGATACTTTGTTCCCGATATTGGTGGGTGCTGTTTCATACGTGCAATGGACAATGGCTCCGTCCTGTACGTTTACATTGTTGCCGATGCGTATGTAATGAACATCGCCGCGGACAACAGCATTGAACCAGATACTGCAGTTGTTGCCGGTGACGACGTCTCCGATGATGGTGGCATTTTCTGCCAGGTAACAATTCTCTCCAAAACGGGGATGAAACCCCCTGATTGATTTTATCAGTGCCATAATTAATGAGTTGTTTTTTGCCGGTTGATACGTTTTTCGGTCGAACAAGCCGCTAAAACAGCGGAAATCTGGTTAAAAAACGCCCTTAAACGATATGGTTAAAGTCCGGTCAGTGCCGCTCCCGGATCTTTCCCGCCGGTAAGCAGCATGGTTGGATTCTCCAGCATTTCTTTGACCTTTACCAGAAAGCTGACCGATTCTTTTCCGTCGATGATGCGGTGGTCATAGGAAAGAGCCAGGTACATCATGGGGCGGATCTCAACCCTGCCTTCAATGGCTACAGGCCGTTCCATGATCTTGTGCATACCCAGGATAGCGCTTTGCGGAGGGTTCAGGATGGGGGTGGACAGCATGGATCCGAATACCCCGCCATTGGTAATGGAAATGGTTCCGCCGCTGAGTTCCTCAATGCTTATTTTGTTGTTCCGGGCCCTTTCGGCCATATCGTTGATATATCCTTCAAGGTCGGCCAGGGTCATTTGTTCGGCATTGCGGATGACCGGCACCATCAATCCTTTGGGTGTGCTCACGGCAATTCCCACATCGGCGTATTCCGGTACGATCATATGGTCGCCGTCGATCCTGGCATTGACAAGTGGGAAGTGCGGGATGCTTTCGGTCAGGGCTTTCACAAAAAATGACATGAACCCCAGTTTGAAACCGTATTTTTCCACAAAGGCTTGCTGATGTTTTTTGCGGAGCTTCATGATGGCTGTCATATCCACCTCGTTGAAGGTGGTCAGCATGGCGGTTTCATTTTTTACTGCGACCAGTCGTTCGGCCACTTTTTTCCGCAGTGTGGACATTTTTTGCCGGTCTTCACCGCGACCGCCACCCCATGAGGATGTTACAGCGTGCCGGGCGGGTTGGCCTTCCGGTGAATCCTCCCTGAGTTTTCCGGCGATGGCCATCAGTACATCCCTTTTGGTAATCCGTTTGCTTCCGGGATGCAGGGCTTCAGGATCAGCGGGAATACCTTCCTCATCGAGCAACCTTTTGGCCTGTGGACTGAATGTGATCCGTGAGTTACTGCTCTCTTTGTCCTTCCCGGACCGGGTTTCGGAATGCCCTTTTTCCTGATCAACGGGCTTGCTATCCTTGCTGTCGGCCGTCTTGCTTTTACTTTCGCTTTTACGGTCAGGCTGGCTTTCGGCCGCCTTTTCCTCACTTTTCCCGGCCGCTTCTTCCCCTGCTGCATCTTCTTTTGAGGACTCCTTGTCCTTTGCCTTCTCAGCGGGAGCTTCGGCGTCTGTATCGATTTTGGCGATCACCTGACCCGGTTCGGTGGTTGTGCCTTCTTCCATCACAATGCTGATCCGTCCGGCCGCTTCCGCGTTGATTGTCAGGGTGGCCTTATCGGAGTCGATCTCGGCGATCTCCTGGTCCTTTTCCACATAATCACCATCGGCTACCAGCCATTTGGCCAATTCTACCTCGGTGATCGATTCGCCTGCTTCCGGTACTTTAATTTCTAATGCCATGAGATTATTATGTTTTTATTCGGATGATGGGTTTCCATGTTGTGTTTCCTGTTTCCGGATAGCTGCGCTTGCCGCGGGAGGTGCTTCCGGAATGTCTTTAAACTTTGCATCAGCCCGGAAAACGTTTGAGCTTCTTTATGCAAACTCTTCCAGATGACTGATGCATAGCTGCTTACACTCCCTGCAAACATTGTCGCAATCACACTCTTCAAAAGCTTTTTCAATGATTTTATCCTGCTGCATCTGGTGGAACTTGCTGGATCCGCTGGCCGGGCTGGCACTGGGAGGGCGTGCGATCACACTCAGGTTATACCCCTGGAGGTTCAGTTTCATGAAAGGCCATGCGCCCATATTTTGTGGCTCCTCCTGTGCCCACATCCACCTTGCTGACTGGTTGTATTTTGCCCGGATGGCCTCCAGCTCCTTAACCGGGATGGGATAGAGCTGTTCCATCCTGACAATTGCTGTTTCGCGGTAATCTCCTTCCTGCTGCCGCTTTTTCAGCTCGTAATAGATTTTTCCGCTGCAAAGGATGACCCTTTTAACTTTCGAGGGGTCGGCTCCGGGATCGTCGAGCACAGGCCGGAATTTGCCTTCGCTGAGTTCTTCAAGTGGTGAGATGCATTCGGGGTGCCGCAAAAGACTCTTTGGTGTGAATACCACCAGTGGTTTGCGGAAGTTGCGCTTCATCTGTCGCCGAAGCAGGTGAAAAAAGCTGGCAGGCGTGGTGCAATTGGCTGCCTGTATATTGTTTTCAGCACACAGGTTCAGAAACCTTTCGATCCGTGCACTGGAGTGTTCCGGACCCTGCCCCTCATAGCCATGCGGAAGGTAAAGTATGATCCCGTTTTGCACTTTCCATTTCTCTTCGGCGCTGGCAATAAACTGATCAATGATGATCTGCGCTCCGTTGTTGAAGTCTCCGAACTGTGCTTCCCAGATCACCATTTTGTTGGGGCTTGCCATGGCGTAACCATATTCAAAACCCAAAACCCCGTACTCCGACAATAATGAATTGTAGATGGAAAACGGAGCCTGGCTGTTATTCAGGTTACTCAATGGAACATATTCTTCTTCTGAGTCCTCGATCTTGAGTACGGCATGGCGGTGGCTGAAGGTACCCCGCTCCACATCCTGGCCGGAAATTCTTACAGCGAATCCCTCATTGAGCAGGGATGCATAGGCCAGTGTTTCAGCCATGGCCCAGTCGGCCTTGCCTGCATCAAGTAGCATTTTGCGCCGCTCTTTCATCATGCGTACGGTTTTTCGGAAAAAGTCTTTGCCTTCCGGCAGATGGGTGACTTTCCGGGCCAGGTCTTCCAAAATGCTGTGTTTAACGGTGGTGTCGGTCTCCTTCAGCACGTCGCCGGGGCTGCCCCTGTGCATATCCTTCCAGGTGTTGGCCAAAAAGGGGTCAATGTCTCCTTTTTCGATCTTGCGTGCCTTTTCAAGTTCCCTGTCCAGCAGATCATTGAATTCAGCACGGATCTGTTCAATGGTCTTTTTTTCGATGGCTCCCTCTTTCAGTAGCTTTTCGATATAAATGCTTGCCGGATCAGGATGTTTTTCAATGATTTTGTATAGCAATGGCTGGGTGAATCGGGGCTCGTCCCCTTCGTTGTGCCCGTATTTCCTGTAGGAAAGCAGGTCGATGAACACATCCCGCTGAAAGCGCTGTCTGAATTCCATGGCCAGTTCGACCGTATAGACCACGGCTTCCACATCATCACCGTTTACATGAAAAATGGGCGACTGAACCGTTTTGGCCACATCGGTGCAGTAGGTGCTGGAACGCCCGTCGAGGTAATTGGTGGTGAATCCCAGCTGGTTGTTGATCACCATGTGGATGGTGCCCCCGGTTTTATAGCCGGGAAGCTGCGACATCTGCAAAACTTCGTACACCACGCCCTGTCCGGCAATGGATGCATCCCCGTGGATGATGATGGGGGCTACCTTGCTGAAATCCCTGTCGTGTTTCTGCATGATCTTGGCCCTGGCGATCCCTTCAGCCACAGGGTCAACAGCTTCAAGGTGGCTTGGATTGGGGGCGATACTGAGATTGATCCGCTTGCCGTTCCGGGTTTGGGTCTCAAGCGTACAGCCAAGGTGGTATTTGACGTCTCCGAGTAGTGTTTCTTCTGCATAGGCCTTGCCCTCAAATTCACTGAAAATCTTATGATAGGGCTTTTTCAGGATGTTTCCCAAAACATTGAGCCTGCCGCGGTGCGCCATGCCAATCACGTATTCATTGATGCCCAGATCGGCGCCACGTTCAATGACGGCATCCAATGCCGGAATAAGGGATTCACCACCTTCAAGGGAAAACCTTTTTTGGCCGGGAAAGCGCTTGCGGATAAAATGCTCCAGCCCGACAGCCTCAATGAGCCGTGTAAGAACCTGTTTCTTTTTCTCTTTGTCAAAATCGGGGGTGTTGCGCCGGCTTTCCATCTTTTCTTTGAGCCACCCGACGATCTCCGGATTGCGGATGTACATGAATTCCGCCCCGATACCACGACAGTAAGTTTGTTGCAGGTGCCCGATGATCTCCTCAAGGGTGGTTTTGCCAATTCCCAGTTCTGTGCCAGCCTGAAAGGTGGCTTTCAACTCACGGTCAGACAGCCCGAAATTTTCATGATCAAGCCTGGGGTAATACCTGCGGCGGGTGCGAACCGGGTTGGTTTCGGTGAAAAGGTGGCCCCGCTCTCTGTAACCGTTGATCAGGTTGATCACATTGAATTCATTTTCGACCGCCTGATCGTCTTTGGCCGGTTGAGTTTCCTGATCAGGATAACGGGTCCGGGCAAATTCGTACCCGTCAAAAAAACGGCGCCAGTCCGGTCCTACCTGCTGAGGATCCTCAAGATACTGCCGGTACATGTCGTCCAGTTGTGCTCCGTCCATGTTGCCTATGAAAGAAAACTGATCCATTGATACATTATTTGGTTCCCGTCAGGCCGGCGGCCTCAACTGCCTGTTTGGTTGATCCTGAAAAAGTTGCCTGCCTCCTGCATCCTGATTGCTTCCTGCATCTTTTGTTTATGCATCAAAAAGGGGCACACAACCCCATATCTGCGGGAATATCTGTTTATACTATAGTATACAAATTTACCATAATAATTGTTCTTTGCAGGGCGGTTGGTCTGATTTGGATAATCGTGTATATTTGGAATGAATTATTAACAAATGACCGGATATGGCCAAAGCCTCCAGACGAAAAAAAAAGATCACTCCTGAACTGGCGTGGGAGCGTTTTTACAAAAAGGATTTTGATGCCGCCCTTAAAATGTTTCAGACACTGCTTGCTGAAAACCCCAATGATGATTCGTCAAAGTTTGGCAGGGCCTGTGCCCTTTTCAGGATCGGTGATCATGAGGGTTCACTGGCGGACCTCAACGCATTGATCAGGGCTGATCCGGGAAATACTGCTGCACTGCATACAAGGGCACTGCTTTACGGAGCGGATGAGCATTATGAACGCACCCTGAAGGATCTGAAAAAAGTGTCGGACCTGGAGCCAAACAACGGAGAAGTCTGGTGCGATATGGGGGGCACCTATTTAATGATGGATGATTATACCAATGCCGGTGTTTGTTTTGAACGGGCTTCAGACATTGATAAAAGCTGTGCCTGTGCCTGGTTTGGCAAGGCAGCCGTGGCCATGGGAAAGAAACAGCAAAAGAAAGCTTCTGAATACCTGAATATCGTGCTCCGGCTGGAAGGCAAACACAAACTGGCTAAAATGGCCAGGGCTGAACTGGCATTTGCTGAGGGTAAGAAAAATGAGGCCTTAAAAGACATCAGAAAACTTTTGACGGAAGACAAGGATTTTTCTGAACGTTTTGTTAAATTTTTCTCCGGAAAGGAAAACGATCAGGGTGTGGATGATGACGATGAAAACGACACTATCAGCGATGATGATGTGCTGGGATCATTTTGAAGCCTTAACATACTCCTTTCAGTTGTGAACTAATACCGCCCGCATCTTCAAAATTTCTTATTTTTAGGCCGATTTTCAATTAAAAACCTAAAATCAAAGAACACATGAAGATGCGTTTAGTACTTTTACTGGTCATTTTATTTGTATTGCCAGGGTTGCTGATTGCGCAGGAAAAGCAGCGTTTGTCGCAAGACGACTATGCTTCCTGGAAGAACCTTGGTGGCATTGAATTTTCTCCGGACGGCAACTGGCTGATTTACCAGGTGAATCCGCAGCAATACGGAGACGGAAACCTTATTATTAAACATATTCCTTCGGGCGAAGAGCACGTGATTCCACGCGGTAACCGGTCATCGATTTCTCCGGGCGGCAATTTTGTTGTTTTCCATATTCAACCTGAGTTTGAGGTAGAACGGCAGGCAAGGGTAGACGGCAAACGGCCCAATCAGATGCCTACCGACTCCATAGGCTTTTTCGTGTTTGAAACACGCGAGCTTGAGAAATATCCTGCGGTTAATTCATACCAGCTTCCTGATGAAGAGTCGGACTGGGTTGCCTATGTGATTGACAACTCAAGGATTGAACAACCCGAAGAAGAAGAGGAAGAAGGTGAAGAAGGCGATGAACCAAATGATGAGGAGGAAGCGGAAGAGGAGGAAGCTCCCGACCACAAGGAATTGTTTGTGTATAACCCAACCACAGGCTTCAGGCATTCGATTGATGATGTGGAACAGTACCTGTTCTCTCCCAATGGCGACTTGCTCACTGCCCGCACGGAAAGGGAAGAGAATGACACACTGACCGTGGGAGAGGTGATCGTGTTTGACCTTGCCAATATGGAGCAGTCTGTGATTGAAAGCGGAGAAGGTGATTATCGCCAGCTCAATGTTCATCATGACGGAGATTACATTACCTGGTTGCATTCGGGCGATACCATTGATGAAAAAATTTATGATCTGTATATGTGGGAACGCCGCCGTGACCGTTTGAACAAGGTGGTGGATGCCGATGCTGATGGCATGCCTGAGGGATACAGTGTCAGTGAGTTTCGTCGTCCGCAATTCTCAAAGAACGGGGAGCGGCTGTTTTTTGGCACAGCACCCAAACCAGAGCCAGAGCCAGAAGACACATTGCTTGACAGCGAAAAATATTCAGTGGACATCTGGCACTGGGAGGATCCTCAGCTTCAGACCGTACAGAATGTGCAGGCCAACCGTGAGCGCAGACGTACTTACCTTGCTGTGTATGATATTGGCAACGGTAATATGGTTCAGCTGGCCGATGAAGACATGTCTACTGTTTCGATGGACGAAGATTATGATAACCTGATTGCGCTGGGATATGATTCCGGGCCTTATGATATTGAACGCCAATGGATGGGAGGTTCCAGGAGGGATGTTTACCTGGTAGATGTGGAAGATGGAAGCCGCGAAATGTTGTTTGAAGGCAGCCGCGCTTCCATGGCCCTTTCGCGTGATGCCAATTATGTGCTTCATTATGATCCGGAATACCGGGAATGGTTCTCCTACGATATTCGCCGGGATCAGACGGTGAATGTTACGGAAGATATTGAGGTGCCACTTTACAATGTGGATCATGATGAACCCAGAGATCCAATGCCATACGGGCTTGCAGGATGGACCGAGGACGATGAGCGTGTACTGATCTTTGATAAATATGATATCTGGAAAGTGGATCCCCGGGGTCGTCGTGCACCCGAAAATGTGACCGGTGGTTATGGCCGTGCCAATGATATCAGGTTGCGGCCTGAAAGGCTGGATCCTGATATGGAATATGTGGATCTGTCAGAGCCCCAATACCTGAGTGCCTTCAACGAGGTAAACAAACAAAGTGGTTATTATCGACTGGAGGATGGAAACCTGACACAACTGGTGATGGACGACGTGCTTTTCAGTGGCCTTGCCAAAGCTCGGGATGCAGATCGCCTGATGTGGAGGCGCAGCACATTTACGGAATATCCGGATGTATGGGTCAGTGACATGGATTTTTCAGGTGCACAGAGGATGTCGGAAGCCAATCCGCAGCAGTCTGATTACTACTGGGGTAGTGTAAAGCTTGTAGAATGGGAGAGTTTTAACCACAACGAACCTTTGCAGGGACTGCTTTACCTCCCGGAAGATTTTGATGAGACCAAAGAATACCCGATGCTGGTGTATTTCTATGATCATTCTTCCAATACCAAGCATCGTCATTACATCCCCTCGCCCAGCCGTTCCATTATTAACCGTTCTTATTGTGTTAGCAACGGGTACATAGTATTTGTGCCTGACATCACATACCGTGAAGGATTTCCAGGCGAAAGCGCCTATGATGCCATTGTAAGCGGAACCAAAGCCATGACGGAACGTTATCCGTTTATTGACCGCGATAATATGGGTCTGCAGGGGCAAAGCTGGGGTGGTTACCAGATCGCCTTCCTGATTACGCGTACCAATATGTTCAAAGCTGCCATGGCAGGAGCTCCTGTGAGCAACATGGTAAGTGCCTATGGTGGTATCCGCTGGCAGACCGGCCTGAATCGCCAGTTCCAGTATGAGCAGACTCAGAGCCGCATTGGCGGAACTTTGTGGGAGCGACCCTTGCGTTACATTGAGAACTCCCCGATTTTCCATGCCGATAAGGTGGAGACTCCTTTGCTGATGATGCACAACGACGATGACGGTGCCGTTCCATGGGAGCAGGGCATCGAGTTTTTTACGGCCTTGCGTCGTCTTTCGCAGCCCGTTTGGATGCTGGTGTACAATGATGAAGCCCACAACCTCAGGGAATGGCCCAACAGGGTTGACCTTGATATCAGGATGTATCAGTTCTTCGATCATTACCTGAAGGACAAGCCTGCACCGGTTTGGCTTAAAGAAGGAATTCCGGCCACCGAAAAAGGCCGTACTGACGGTTATGAGCTGGTAGAATAAAATATTGTTTGGGTTGCCGGCCGGAAACTCGATTTTTGGCCGAAATCATTTGCCCCGGGTTTCAACTGGAAGCCCGGGGCTTTTTTTCGGTATGAAAGGCGGTTTTTTTATATTTGTTTACCATGACCAAATTGTAAGCTATGTCAAAAAAACGAATTGTAGTGCTAACGGGTGCCGGTGTAAGTGCGGAAAGCGGAATAAAGACTTTTCGCGACAGCGGAGGCCTGTGGGAGGAGTATGATATTATGGATGTGGCCACTCCGGAGGCCTGGGAAAGAAACAGGGATCTGGTGATGGAGTTTTACAACCAGCGTCGCAAGCAACTCTATGAGGTGGAGCCCAATGCAGCCCATTATGCCCTGGCAGAACTGGAAAAGGATTATGATGTCCGGATCATTACCCAGAATGTGGATGACCTGCATGAGCGGGCCGGCTCCACCCATGTGATGCACCTCCACGGGGAACTGAAAAAGGTCAGAAGCTCGGTGGATGAGAACCTGGTTTACACCCTGGACGGCTGGGAGTTGAAACCGGGCGACAAATGTGAAAAGGGTTCACAACTCAGACCCCATATCGTTTGGTTTGGCGAACCCGTGTACATGATCCCCGCAGCAGCTGAGTTATCTGCCACAGCTGATATTTATGTGATCATCGGTACGTCGCTGAATGTATATCCGGCGGCAGGCCTGGTGGATTATGTGAAACCTGGTACTCCTGTCTATCTGATCGATCCCGCTGAACCCGGTGCCATCCACATCCCGAAATTTACTTTTATCCAGGAAAAGGCAAGTACAGGGACTAAAAGGCTGGTGGAAGAATACCTTTAGGGCAGACCACCTGTATGGCAGACCACCTGTAGAGCATGCCGCCGCCGGGGCCAATCACCGGCAGGGTCAATCACCACCAGGGCCAATCACCGGCGTGGTCAACTGCCGCCGGGGAGGCCAATCGCCGTCGGTTCAGACCGTCGCCGTGGCCAGATTGCCTGCAGGGCGTTCGCCGGCCTGGCAGGTTGCCCGCAGGATGTTTCACCGCAGGGCGAATCATCGACAGGGTCAACTGCTGCCGGGGCCAGATTGCCTGCAGGGCATATCGCTGGCAGGGTCAACTGCTGCCTGGGTGGGCAGCCAGACCGTAAAATGATGAATGCGGGTGGTTGTGGCAGTGAATACCCGGTCGCTTATGAAAGGGATTGAAGCTTGGAAAAAAGATCCCAGATCACAATTCCGGCCGAGACCGATACATTCAGTGAGTGCTTGGTGCCGAACTGGGGAATTTCAAGGGCGTGGTCGCATAGTTTGAGAACTTCATCAGCCACCCCTTTGACCTCGTTGCCGAGCACCAGGGCGTATTTGTGGTTGGCCCGGGGTTGGAAGTCCTGCAACGGACGGCTGCCGGTTGTCTGCTCCACGGCGATCACTTCATAACCCTCCGATTTTAGCTCCTTTACAGCATCTTCGGTTCGCTCCGCATAACGCCATTGAACTGAGTCGGTGGCACCCAGGGCGGTTTTGTGGATTTCCCGGTGGGGAGGTGTGGCGGTAAATCCGCAAAGAATAATCCCCTCGAGCAGGAAAGCATCTGCCGTGCGAAATACACTACCGGTATTCATCATGCTTCGGATGTTGTCCAGTACAACCACAATGGGTACTTTTTTTGCCTGCTGTACTTCTGCGGACGATTTTCGCCCCAGTTCATCCATGGATAATTTTCTCATAAACTTGTTTGGTTTCCGGTTCTTTCGCCGGGTGCCGGGTAGCTGCGGGGCAGGTATGGAGCCCTGTGATTGCAGCCCGTCCTTATTCGAACAGGAGAGACACCATGATGCTGCGGGAGTTGAGGCGGTCAATGGCATCATAATACCCGCGGTGTGTTTCGCCCTGGCCGGCCAGGTTCATTAGCCCGAAAGAGGCCTTGATCTCGGCAGAGAATTTGAAAAAATAAAAATAGTGATCGAAGCCCACCCCCAGTTCATAATGCAGATCGTTTCGGTCTACCCGGACAAGAATGGGGTCTTCTCCTCCTGCCACGCCCTCGAGCGACCGCAGGTCATGGGTGTACTTGAAGCCACCAATCACATAGGCCCGGGTGTTGATCATCCTGGCCGATTTATATTTGATATGCAGGGGGAACTCCAGCATGGTCACTTCCATGTCCTGCTCCCTTTGAGCCCCTTCACGGTACTCATCAGTATAGTATTGGATGTAGCGGTCACCGAAAGATATGGTAGGGATGAATCGCAAATCAAAGTAAGTGCCCAGCTTCAGGTTGGAGACAATGCCAATGTGAAATCCGTAGTCCCGTTGCGGTAAAACATATTGCAGCCTCAGGGTGTCGTTGGGGTATTCGGTGTCAGTAAAGCCTGTTTGATTCAGGTTTTCGTGTGGCTGAATGGCAAAATTCATGGTGTTAACCCCGAGGGTGAAACCAAAATGATAGGGCCGCAGGTCATGCTCCAGACGGTTCTGAAAGCGGAATCTTCTGTTTCGGATGTCCTGGGCAGTGGCATCGGCCGGAAAAAAAAGGGACGGCAGCAACAGAACAGAAAGCGTACATGCTAATAAAACTATTTTCTTTGCCATTCTATCAGGATTCTTTGACAATGTGCTTAGTGTAACGATCAAAAACGGCTGATTATTTTAATGCCCGTGTACCGGAGTAAGACCGGGTTCGGTTCAGTGGCATGCATATCAGGGTGCCAACCGCAAAATTTCCCAGGATTTGCCCTTTCTGCTGTAAAGGATCCTGTCATGAAGGCGGTTTTCCCTTCCCTGCCAGAACTCTATTTGCTCAGGCCATAGCTGATAGCCGCCCCAGTGTGGAGGGCGGCTGACAGTTGCTTTTTGTTTCTGTAATTCCCGGAAGGCTTTCTCCAGTTCTTCACGGCGGCTTACCGGCCGGCTTTGCGGAGAGATTACCGCCCCCAGCCGGCTTTCTTCCGGGCGTTGTGCGAAGTATTCATCTGACATGGCAGTACTGACCCTTTCTACCCAGCCGCTGACACGCACCTGCCGCTGCATCTCCAGCCATAAAAAAACCAGGGCTGCATTGGGGTTGGCCTCCAGTTCACGCCCTTTATTGCTTTCATAATTGGTGTAGAAAACAAAACGACCATGAAAAATTTCCTTGAGCAGTACAACGCGGGCAGCAGGATTTCCATCGGAGTTTACCGTGGCAAGGGTCATGGCATTGGGCTCTGTAAGGCCCTGGTCAATGGCTGCCTCAAGCCATTGGTGAAAAAGTACCAGCGGGTCGGCAGGTACCTTGTCCTTTTCCAGGTTGTTTAACTTATATTCCTGGCGGAAATTGCGAAGATCTTTGTTTCCCATGGTGGGGTGTTATACGGGTTGGGGGCAGAAGTTTCTGAGGGCTTCCTGTGTCAGCTTGTCTTTGTTCACAGGAACCACGCCTACTTTTTCGCATACCAGCCCGCCTGCGAGGTTGCAGATCCTTGCCATCAGTTCAACCGGTGTTCCGGCTGCCACGCAAAGGGCTGCCAGGCTGATGACAGTGTCTCCTGCGCCGGACACATCGGCAACATCTCTGATGTAGGCCGGTATGGAACCCGATTCGAATTCTCCTGCCGCGTTTCGCCGGCTGTAATAGATGCCCTTGTCAGAAAGCGTGGCCAGTACCGTCTCCACCTTGAGTTTGTTCTGAAGTGCCAGTACCGCTTTCTGGATCTGTTCCTGGTCGGCCAGCTCCCCGTTGAGGTTCATGCCCTCACGAAGCTCTTTCAGGTTGGGTTTGATCAGATCAACCCCTTTGTAGCTGGAAAAATTCTTCTTTTTGGGGTCTACAACCACCGGCACATCGTGCAATTTTGCCAACTCCATTACCAGGCCGATGAGTCCGGGGGTAATGACCCCTTTGTCGTAATCTTCAAAAACAATGGCTTCGATATCCCCATCTGCAAGCTGTGCCTGGATATTGTCCAGCAGCCTGTCTGATTCTTCCTTCCGCAGGTGGTGTGCAACTTCCTCATCCACACGGAGCATCTGGACATTATTTCCGAACACCCTGAATTTAACGGTGGTCAGTCTGTGGTCGCTGCCCAGTATTCCTTTGCCTGTCAGGCCTTGCTCATCAAGCAGTTCCCGGAACAGGGACCCTTTACTGTCATTGCCGATGACTGAGCAAAGTACCGGAACACCTCCCATGTTCTGGATGTTCAGAGCCACATTTGCAGCGCCACCCAGGCGGCTTTCTCTCTTGTTCAGGGCCACAATGGGGACCGGTGCTTCAGGTGAAACACGGTCCACATTGCCCCAGAGATAGGAGTCGATCATTACGTCTCCGATTATCATCAGCTTTTTCCCCTCAAAAGAATGGAAAAGCGTCGTAATGTCGTGCTTGTTTGTCATGTTTTTAAAAACGGGCGCAAACGGTATTTTATTTTAAGGCAGCGAGGGCTTTTTTCATCCTGTCAACTGCTTCCTCCAGTAAATCGTTGGAGGTGGCATAGGAGAACCTTACGCATTCATCATCTCCGAAGGCACTGCCCGGTACCATGGCAATATGGGCTTTTTTCAGGAGGTACATGCAGAAATCGAATGCATCCTTAATGGTTTTTTCTCCGTCGGATTTTCCAAAATAGGATTTTACATTGATGAATAAGTAAAATGCACCCTGTGGCTCATTGGTTTTTGTTCCGGGCACTTCTTTCAGAAGCTTCAGTACCAGGTCGCGGCGCTCGCGAAATTTCTCCAACATAGAGTGTGTGGTGGAAGGGTCGGCCTGCATGGCGCTCAGCGCCGCACGCTGGGCAATTGAGCAGGTGCCGGAGGTGAATTGCCCCTGCAGCTTGTTACAGGCTTTGGCAATTTCCGGATGCGCTGCGATATATCCGATGCGCCAGCCTGTCATTGCAAAGCCTTTGGATACCCCGTTGACCAGGATCACCCTGTCGCGGATGGCATCAAATTGTGCGATGCTTTCGTGTTTGCCGCCAAAGTTGATGTGCTCGTAAATCTCATCGGAAATGATGAATACATTGGGGTACTTGGCAAATACTTCAGCAAGAGCCTTCAGTTCGTCTTTTGAATAAACGGAACCGGTGGGGTTGCAGGGGCTGGAGAAAATAAACATTGAAGTCTTGTCGGTGATTGCTTCCTCAAGTTGATCGGGGGTAATCTTGAAATTATTTTCAATACCGGCCTTTATGTAGACAGCTTTTCCTTCCGCCATTTTGACTATTTCGCGGTAGCTGACCCAGTAGGGAGTGGGGATTACCACTTCGTCACCCGGGTTTACAAGGCAGAGTACGGTGTTGGCAATGGAATGCTTGGCACCTGTACTTACTACGATCTGATCGGGGGTGTAGCTGAGCCTATTGTCACGTTCAAGCTTGTGGCAGATGGCTTCGCGGAGGTCCTGGTAGCCGTTTACCGGAGTATAGAAGGAATAATTATCGTCAATGGCTTTTTTTCCGGCTTCTTTTACCGCATCCGGGGTAAAAAAATCAGGCTCCCCAACGCTGAGGTTGATGACATCGTGCCCTTCGGCTTTCAGTTCGCGACTCATCCTTGACATGGCAAGGGTTTCGGATTCAGACAAGTTGTTTATTCTGTCAGATAAAGTTATCATAGCATTATAT
>Ga0207421_10004758_pt1 | contig 15485 bp, 13 predicted proteins | sample SodLakKL_010_SED_4_FD_187542 | JGI IMG/M metagenome (GOLD analysis project Ga0207421, IMG submission 187542) | Alkaline sediment microbial communities from Lake Tanatar, Kulunda Steppe, Russia - 8KL_010_SED (SPAdes) (version 2) | ecosystem: Environmental > Aquatic > Non-marine Saline and...
ATAATTTTTGACAGCAAGGTGACGAGGCGTCATGACGGAAGAGGCGGCATGGGCCGTGATCGCGGACAGTCGCCGCGCACAGGTCAAAGGCGCTGGTAATATGCTTTAAGATGCTATTAAAGTCTGAGGCCGCCGGAATTTTTTTTCCGGCGGCCTTTGTTTTAATATCTTTGCGGCCTAAGACTAAAACTATGGAAGCGCGTATTGGCGAACTTGCGGCTCTGTTCACGGCGGTATGCTGGACCGTGACAGCCATTACGTTTGAATCTGCCAGCCGGAAGGTGGGAAGTGTTCCGGTAAATATCATCCGTCTGGTGATGGCCCTGGTGCTGTTAAGCCTTTTTTCCTGGATCCGGCGTGACATGCCATTTCCGACAGACGCGAGCACATATAATATAACCTGGCTGGCCTTGTCGGGCCTGGTGGGTTTTGTAGTTGGCGACCTCTTCCTCTTTAAGGCCTTTACGGTGATTGGTTCCCGGATGTCGTTGCTGATAATGACCCTTGTACCTCCCATCACAGCCTTCGCTGGATGGCTGATTATGGGGGAGATCCTTCAATGGATTCATTTTGGCGGGATGACACTTACGTTATCCGGTATCGCCATGGTGATCCTGCATAAACAGATGCAACGCTCCAAGCCCGGCCAGTTGCCTGAAAAGATCCCCCTTCCCGGAATTATTTTTGCATTGCTTGGAGCCACGGGTCAAGCTATTGGCCTGGTGCTGAGCAAATATGGCATGCAGGATTATGATGCTTTCTCAGCTACCCAAATACGGGTGATTGCTGGTATCATCGGGTTCACCATCGTAATCAGTTTTTTCAGGAAATGGGGGGCGGTGAACCTGGCCCTGAAAAACAAAACTGCGCTGTGGCTGATGCTGCTCGGAGCTACCTTCGGCCCTTTCCTGGGAGTATCCTCCTCCCTGATTGCTGTGCAATATACCGCTACAGGCATCGCTTCAACCATCATGTCCGTATCTCCCATTCTTATCTTGCCCGCCACTTATCTGCTTTACAAGCAGCAAATCACCTGGAAAGAGCTGATCGGCGCCGTTGTCAGTGTAGCAGGTGTAGCCCTTTTCTTTATCTAAGTCTCATTAACCGGCCTTCACCTTCAGCTTGAGGACATTCTTTCCGTCTTCATAACTGTAGTCTACGCTTTCACATGTGGCAGTAATGATTTTGAGTCCGATATCGTCTTCCAGGACGTCGTCTTCCAGGGGGTTAACCGGGGCTCCCGTGCTTTCTGTCATTAACTCCACATTACCATCTTTTTCTGAGTAGTAAAGGCTGATCCATATGTCGGAGTAGTCGCTCTGGATGAGTAGTATTTCTTCGGCCAGCAGGATGACAAAGCCTGTAACCTTTTTGGGTATCCAGTGTTTTTCGCAAAATGCCTGCATCTCACCCTGGAGCTCGTATAGGTCAAAATCCTTGCTGGTGATATGATAGCGCATACTGCGTATCCGGTGTATGAATGCCTGGGTTTTTGCTTTTTGGGGGTTGTCGAATATCTGTTCGGGCGGACCGTCTTCATATACGCCACCTTCGTCCATGTATAACACGCGTGTGGAAATGTTACGTGCAAACTCCATCTCATGGGTTACGATGATCATGGTAAGTCCTTCTTTGGCAAGTTTGCGTATCACTGCGAGTACCTCGCTGACCATAGTAGGGTCAAGGGCGGATGTGGGCTCATCGAAAAGTATTATTTCCGGCTCCATGGCCAGGCATCTGGCGATGGCAGCTCTTTGCTGCTGACCGCCGCTAAGCTCATCAGGGAAGCTATAAAGCTTTTCGCCAAGACCCACCATCTGCAGCAATTCAATAGCCTTTTTCGCAGCTTCCTCCCGATTCTTTTTAAGCAGTTTTACTGGTGCGATGGTTAAATTTTCCATCAAGGTCATGTGATCGTAAAGGTTGAATGACTGAAACACCATACCCATCTTCTGGCGCACATGCGCTATGTCGGTTTTGCGATCAAAAAGCGGTATGTCATCAATGAAGATCTCACCCTCTGTTGATTCCTCCAGCAGGTTCAAACAACGCAGGAAGGTACTTTTCCCGGACCCTGACTGACCAATCAAAGTAATGATCTCACCTTTATTAATGGTTAGAGAGATATGTGAAAAAATCCGGTTATCACTAAAATATTTGGATAAATTTTTGATTGTGATCATTTTGCGACCTCCTTCAGCATATTAAATCGTTTTCTTCTCGGGTCAAAGGAAATTTCTACCCGCTGCATAATCAAAATGATAGCCCATGCAATGAGCCCATAGAGGATGGCTGCAAAAAACAAAGGATAAAAGGCATCATAGGTTCTGCTTCTTATAATGTCGCTTGCATGAGTAAGGTCCTGAATGCCTATGTATCCAAGCCATGCTGTCATCTTGACCAGATTAATGAATTCGGTTTTATAAATAGGGATGATTCGCTGAAAGGCTTGCGGAAAAATGATGTGTATGAAACTTTGAAAACGTGTAAATCCGGATGCTATGGCCGCCTCTTGTTGTCCTATATTGACTCCCAGGATAGATGTGCGGAACACCTCGGCCATCTGAGAGCCAAATTGCATTCCCAGGGCTATGACGGCTACAATAAGCGTGCTGATGTTAAGGCCTGAAAACAAAAAATGATAGAGGATCAGTAAAAGGAGAAGCAAAGGAGTGACGTTCATGAATCCGATGAAGCCCCGGGCGATTCGTGAAATGGTTTTACGTTTGGACATATGCGCATAGCAAACCACTCCTCCCAGCAGTGAGCCCAGGATGGCCGAAAGCAGGGAAATCAGCAAGGTTACTTTCAACCCATTGATAATCAGCATGTATCTTTGTTCTTCGATAAAGTTGTGGTAGAACCTGTTAACCGCGCGCTCCCGAAAGCTTTCTGTGTGTTCTTTGCGGAAGCCAAAGTCCCTGGCCGCTTTGTTATCCCTGAAAACTATGCTTAATGAGGCGGGTCCTTCCGGTAATGAAAACACATTGTCAGACAAAAGCAGTAATACAGGGTTTTGGGTAAAGATATCCTGCATGTGTTCTTCATTGGTGATGGCTGCATGCAAGTCGCCCGCGTGGAGTGAAAACAGCATATCGGTTGTGCTGCGGAAGTCCAGGGTGTGTACCCCGGGAAAAAGAGCTGCAATAAAAGTGTTTTTTGGGGTGCCCAATATAATGCCCAGCCTTTTGTTCTCAAGGTCTTGCGATAATAGCCTGGGAGGAGGTTCCTCTGTTTTAGGCTCACTCGCGTGCAAACCATCAGGAAGGCAAAAAAAACATCCCAAGAACAGCAACAGCAATAACATTCCGCTTTTTTTCATAGGTAAAGATTAACAGGGCACCAAATTACGAAAAAAAGGTGTAAGCATAAAACAGGTTTATCGGGTAAACACTCCAGGGATTGTATTTTCTATGGTAAAAGGCAAGTTGTCAATAACATCCTGGTATTTTTCCAAAAGCTGACCCCTGTTTTTAGCCCCAATGTGCAAGTTGGCCAGGATAAAGCTGTAGCTGTCTACGTGGTGCATATCAATCGTTTCCAGGTCCGTTCCTTCTTCCACATTAATCTTGATACTTAAATCAGGGTATTTTTCTTTCATCCGCCGGATTTCGGCTTCTGAAGGTACCTTTGTAACTATGCCCGGCTCGTAACTTCTGAGCATGAAATGTGCCGCTACCCTGAAATCACCGTTGTATGTGAGAGGCTTTGGTTTCCGGTTCAGTGCAAGGTTAAGCATAACATAATGATGGGATATACCATGTACTTTCTCAAAAATATCAGTATGGGCCTGGGATATACGTGGATTAATTTCAAGCAGATATACCTGGTCTGCTGTTTCGTTATAGAAAAACTCGATATTGAAAGCCCCGTTGCTCAGGCCTATCTGTGAGATGACCCGGCGTGCAATATCAACCATTCGAAACTGAATCTCCTGGGGAAGAGAAGAAGGATATTCATAGCGGATAAAGGATGAGCGGTCGGCTTCTCTTATTGAATCTACAATTCCTAAGGCAGTAACTTCGTTTTCCAGGGCATATCCCTCGAGAGTACACTGATGACCGCTTATTGTGGTCTCGGCAATCATGCTTTCCTGCATACTGCCAAACTCTTGTGGAAGACCGTAATTTGACATGATATGTGAAAAAGGATCGCTCATAAAATTGATTTCCCGGCGTATTTCTTCCAGGTGCTCCTTAAATTGTGTTTCGTCATTGATACGAAAGGCCAGGTAAGAATGGAATGATTTGATGGGTTTTATCCAGAAGGGAGCAACAAAACCTATCTTATCATAGGCTTGCTCATCAAAGGGATCAAATGCAAGAAACTGGGGAATATGCTCCGGGATAACTTTTTGTTGCTCAAGGCGGCTCCAGTATTTGTTCTCGCATTTTAAAATACTCTCCAGGCTTGGACCAGGCAAATCATATTTTTCCGCGATAATGGGAACAAGTACTGATCCGGGAAAGTCATAATAGGATGCTACGGCGTCGATACTACCTGCCTGTGCAACACGTGCATCTATTCTTTGGATCATTTCAGGGATGGAGATTTTATCAATGCCTCTGATCTCGCTGAATTCCAGCGCCGGCAAAAAATTACACCCAGGGGCTTCCGGCAAACGGTTAAGTTTATCCAGGTTAAATTCATCCAGACCGATGATGAATACATTCTTTTTTTTCCCAATCATATTTTATTGATTTTAAAATGAACTTACAAACAATCTTAAACCAATAGTTATTCTTCATAATATATGGCATAGCCAAAAATCTGCCAATTATCAACATGATGGTTATAAGCCGTCCAGGAATTCAAAAATACTTATATTTTTTATCAGGCGGTAGTTGTGTAATGCAATTAGTGGTCATTATTCTACAATTTGTTGCATACCATTCTCAAAACAAAATTTTTAAACTCAGTTAACTCTCACCAAAAGACCGTCACATGGCTTTTTGCTGGATTTATTAAATTACAGGTTCATTATGGCATGAAATTTTTGTAGTCTATTGATTAAATGAAATTTTAAACAGAGAAAAACATGGAAGATATTAAAATTATTGAAAATACATGGATCCCTATGCGCGATGGGACAAAGCTGGCTGCCAAGATATGGCTGCCTTCTGATGCGGAAAAAAAACCTGTACCAGGAATTTTGGAGTACATACCCTATCGCAAGCGCGACATAAAGGCGGTTAGCGATCATCAAATGCACAGCTATTTTGCCCGTAAGGGTTATGCGGGCATTCGCGTGGATTTACGGGGCAGTGGTGATTCGGAGGGTATTTTGCGTGATGAATATCTTCAGGAAGAGTTGCTGGATGGATTAGATGTGATCAAGTGGATTGCAGCCCAATCATGGTGCGATGGAAGTTTGGGTATGATCGGTATTTCCTGGGGTGGTTTTAATGGATTACAGATAGCGGCTATGCAGCCTCCCGAGCTGAAAGCGGTGATTACGGTTGCTTCTTCTGACGACCGTTACGCGGATGACGTACACTACATGGGTGGTTGCCTGCTGTCTGACAACCTGAGTTGGGCTTCGGTCATGTTTTCCAATAACAGCTGTCCGCCGGATCCGGAAATTGTGGGAGACAGATGGAGATCCATGTGGCTGGAGCGCCTTAAAGGAAGCGGATTATGGCTGAAAAACTGGCTGGAACATCAACGAAGGGATGATTTCTGGAAACATGGCTCTGTATGCGAGGATTATGATGCCATAAAATGCCCGGTAATGGCAGTGAGCGGATGGGCCGACGGTTACTCCAATACTGTTTTTCGTCTTTTGGAAAACCTGAAAGTACCTCGTCAGGGAATTGTTGGTGCTTTTGGGCATAAATATCCTCATATGGGAGGTCCGGGACCTGCCTTTGACTTTTTGAAAAAGGCCATACGCTGGTGGGATCAGTGGTTAAAAGATATTGATAATGGCGTGAAAGATGAGCCTATGCTAAGGGCCTATGTGCAGGATTCCGTATCCCCATTATCCTCCAAAAGGCCGGGTCGCTGGGTGGATGAGGAAACCTGGCCAACTCCGCGGCTGGAGGAGGCGAGTCATCGTCTGGATGCATTCCGGATCGGTCACCAGGAGCAATGCCCCAAAGAGGAGAAATCCATGAAGATCAAGAGTCCGCTCAGTGTTGGTCTCTTTGCGGGCAAATGGTGTTCATATTCTGAAGCCACGGATCTGCCGAGCGACCAGCGCGAGGAAGACGGAGGTGCCTTGGTTTTCAACAGCCATGTGCTGGAAGATGATTACGAGATCATGGGCAGACCTTATCTGAAATTAAAGGTAGCTTCCGACAAAAGGATTGCCATGGTGGCTGTAAGGATTTCTGATGTGGCTCCCGATGGACGGGCGACACGTGTGACTTATGGCCTGCTTAACCTGGCTCACCGGGAGGGCCACGAACACCCAAAAGTGCTCGTTCCCGGCGAGCCCTATGAGGTCACGGTGCCCTTGAATTATATAGCCCAGCGTTTTCCTGCAGGGCATATGATACGCTTGTCCATATCGACCTCATATTGGCCCCTGGCATGGCCTGCACCCGAACCACCCGAACTGACCGTATTCCCATCTGAAAGTGAATTGATATTACCCGTCAGAAATATTAAAGAGAAGGATAAATCTGAAAGGGGGCTGGAGGAACCTGGCCCCCTCGATGAGCTGGATACTACTCTATTAGTGCCAGCAAAAAGGGAATGGACCGTTACACATAACCTGGCCAACAATGAAGTTGCGCTCAACGTGATCAATAATGATAAGCAATTTCGCCTGAATGACATTAACCTGGAGCTGCGGCGTGATGCACGTGAAAAATACACCTATTCTAACAATGAATATGGTACGGTCAGAGGTTATGTGAAAGGAGTGAGGGAATTCAGGCGCGATGACTGGAAAATAAAAACCATCACGCGGACTGTGCTCACCTCTGACAGGAAGGATTTTATCATAAGGGCCACCCTCGATGCATATGAAGGAGATGTGAGGGTTTTTAGCAGGTCGTTTGATGAAAGAATCCCCAGGGATATGATCTGAGCTTTAACGCAACTTCATTTAGATAACTGATATGCTATGCCTGATAAAAAGAATGTTTTTGTAATTGGCTTGGATGAGTTCAATTTATCCTTGTTGAATCACTTGCCGGAAGCAGAATACTGTAATTTTCCGGCAGCGGTAAAGTTTTCTGAGATGAGGGGAAGAGACCACATTTCAGTGAAAACGCTCATTAAAAAGGCAAGAGAAAGAATAGATAAAGCAGGGAAAATTGATGGCATTATAACATATTTTGATTTTCCTGCTTCACTTCTTGTGCCTATCATCGCTGAAAAATATAGCTTACCGGGCACACCGGTGGAGAGCGTTTTAAAATGTGAGCATAAATACTGGAGCCGCCTGGAACAAGAAAAGGTCATACCTGGCGCAATCCCGGATTTTGTAGCATTTGATCCTTTCGACCAGCATGCCTGGAGCAGGATTGACTTTAAACCTCCTTTCTGGATCAAGCCCATTAAGTCTTATCATTCTTATCTCGCTTATAGAATCGGGAATGAGAAATCGTTTCATGATGCCATGCGCGAAATAAGGGAACAAATACATTACCTTGCAGAGCCTTTTAAAGACCTGCTCAGAGAGTGTGGGGTAGCGGCAAGTCTGAGCCCGATGAAGGAAACCATGTTTGCAGAGAAGGAAATCAGCGGACATCAGGTCACGGTGGAGGGATATGTGCATAACAATAAAGTGTTGGTATATGGCATCGTGGATACGATCAAAGAAAAGCATTACCCATCACTGGCAAGGTACGTCTATCCGTCATCACAACCTTATGAGGTGCAGTTTCGTATGGCTGATCTGTCAAAGCGGGTCATTGAGCAGATAGGATTGAATAATACCGCTTTTAATATTGAATTTTTTTATAATGAAAGCGATAATAAGATTCAGCTTTTAGAGATTAACCCACGGATGTCGCAGTCGCATGCCTATATGTTTGAGAAGGTTCACGGTCTGTCACATCACCACGTGATAATCAATGTGGCACTGGGAAGCAGACCTTTGCCACTTAGCTTTAATGGTGAATACAGAATTGCTGCCCATTTTATGCTCCGGGATTTTGAAGGAGGTATGATGAAGAAAGTACCAACAGAGGATGAAATCAGGCAATTGAAAGAGGAATTTCCCGAAATGCTCATTAAGGTCAATGTAAAAGAAGGCATGCAACTGGATGATATGAGTGAACATAATATCGACAGCTACAGTTATGTGCTGGCAGATATTTATCTTGCTGCAGATCACCATCGAGAACTCATGGACAAATATGCTCAGGTTAAAGGGAGGCTTACATTTGAGAAGCAATGAAGAACAGGCAATATTTCTCATCCTTGATTTGTCAGATCAGCGGTGTAAAAATATTGCATAGTTTTTTATAAAATCTTAGGTTTGTACAAACTATAACTGATGCTTAATTATAACCTGACAACCTGAACTGCTAAGATGGAAGAAGTACAAACCTTGACAATGGAGGTGGACCAGGTAGCTTTATGGTCATTTATTGGCTACCTGGCTCTGATAATCATTATAGGCATTTATGCTGCCCGTTTTTCTTCGAGGGGAATATCTCATTTTTTTATAGGGGGCCGTAAGATGGGGATGTTGGTTGTTGCCCTGTCGGCTGTGGTGAGCGGCCGCAGTGCCTGGCTGTTGCTGGGTGTAACGGGCATGGCTTTTTCTATGGGGTTCTCGGCATTATGGGCCGTGGTAGGATATACCGTGGTTGAGTTTTTTCTTTTTTTCTTTTATGCCCCCCGTATCCGCTGTTTCAGTGAAAACAAAGACTGTATCACGGTGCCTGATTTTTTTGCGGAGAGGTTTAATGACAAGAACGGCACTCTGCGAACTGTGGTGGTCAGCATCATCATCATTTTCATGATAGCCTATGTTTCGGCACAATTCGTGGCAGGAGGGAAGGCTTTTGAATCGAGTTTTCATATTACAGAAACGGAGGGCATTCTCCTGACTACTGTCATCGTGTTGTTTTATACCATGGTGGGTGGCTTTCTGGCTGTAAGCCTGACAGATACCATACAGGGTTTTTTTATGATCTTTGCTCTCCTTGTGGTGCCGCTGATTGCCATCATGGACATGGGGGGTTTTGGCGCGTTTTATGCTCAAGCCAGTGCACTTACCGGCGGACAGTTTTTTAATCCCTTCGCTTTGAGCATAGGTGCCTTCATTGGCTTTATCGGTATCGGGCTTGGTTCGCCGGGGAATCCGCATATTATTGCCCGCTATATGTCTATCAAAGATCCAACCAGGCTTAAAAGGGTTGCCATGGTGGGAACCGGCGCAAACGTGCTCATGGGGCTGGGTGCCATTATAACAGGCATGGTGGGAAGGGTCTATTTCCCGGAAGCCGCCTTGCTGCCTGGCGCCGACCAGGAAAACATCTATCCTGTTATGGCGAGCATGCACCTCCATCCCGTGTTGTTTGGGGTGGTGATCGCCTCCATCTTTGCGGCTATCATGTCGACGGCTGATTCGCAGCTATTGGTAGCGGCATCGGCCCTGGTCCGCGACATCTATGAAAAGCTTATCCATAAAGGCAAAACCATCCCGCAAAAGAGGCTGGTGCTGCTAAGCAGGATCGTGGTCGTATTGCTTGTAATATTGGCATTGACACTGGGCCTGATGGCTGAACAGCTCGTATTCTGGCTTGTGCTCTTTGCCTGGGCTGGCCTGGGAGCAGCTTTTGGCCCGACGTCAATACTTGCATTATTTTGGAAAGGCACCACGAAACCCGGTATGATTGCAGGTATGCTTAGCGGAGCACTTACGGTGATCCTCTGGATACAGATCCCCGTTCTGCAAGAGAGGATGTATGAACTTATCCCGGGGGTCATCATGGCCACGTTATTCACCATCGTTGTCAGTAAACTTACCCTTAAGCCTGAAAACGCAGAAGAGCTTTACCGCGCAATGAAATCATGAAGAATGCCGGAAAAGTCAAAAGTCGAAAGGTCAGGTGGCCTGCTATATGCTTCGACTTTTTGACCTTCCTGTAATTCATAAAAATATACGTATTTTTGCACGTTAAAAACCTTATGTCCCATTTAAACAGATTAGATTCAATGAAAAGAATGTTATTATTACTGGCAGCTGGCCTGATACTGGCCGCCTGTGGTGGTCCTGCTACTGATCAGCAGGCTGAGGAAAGAATTGAAGACCATGCCATTACTGTATTGGTGGAAAACCCCATGGAGTATGAGGGCAAAACCGTACGTTTTGAAGGTATTCTTCACCACATGTGTCGTCACAGCGGAGATAAAATGCGTGTGGTGCAAATGGACGACAGCGAAATGAGTATCCAGGTTATGCTGGGTCAATACATGAATCAGTTTTCACCGGAAATGGAAGGCAGTGAGCTTACCATTATTGGTAACTTGAAAACCGAGGTTATGAACATGGAAGAGCTGGACGAAGAGGATCATGATTGTGAAACCACCGAGGAGGCTCTTGAGCTGATGGCAGAGCGTGGCATTGATCCTAACATCAGACCTTACGTGGAATTGAAGGGTTTTGAGGTAAGATAAGCGTTTTTACATTTAAAACTGCCGGCTGAATTGTCATCCGGCGGTTTTTGTTATATTCGTCAGGAGGCCATGAAGCTGCGTAAAATTAATCGTGCTGTTCACAGGGATCTTGGTTACTTCTTTTTTGGGATGTGCATCATATACGGGCTTTCCGGTATTGCACTGAATCACCGTCACCAATGGAACCCCAACTACATCATCACTCAGAAATCCTTTAACTTAAAGCCTCCCGGTGAAGAGATCACTGAAAGCAAAGAGCTGGCGATGCACTTTTTGGAACAAATGGACAGGGAGGATGAATTCAGGACCAGTTTACCCAGCGGTGATGCTGTCCGGATTTTCATACGGCATGGCAGTGTGACCGTAGATCGTTATACAGGCGAGGCAGACCTGGAAACGGTGAGGCCCCGTCCCGTTTTCCGGCAGATAAATTTTCTTCACTATAATACACCCAGAAGACTTTGGACCTGGTTCTCTGATTTATATGCTGCCGGTCTGATCGTATTGGCCTTTACAGGCTTGTTTATCCTGAAAGGCAAGAATGGCATCAAAGGGAGAGGGGCATGGCTGACCGGTGCAGGTATACTGGTACCGCTGACGTTGCTGTTTTATTATCTTAATGCCTAAGGCTGCTCCACCGCCTCGCGAATGGCTGTCACGAATTGTTCAATGTCTTTTTCAGTGGTATCATACGATGTCATCCAGCGCACTTCACTTTTAGCAGCATCCCAGGTATAAAAGAAATAGCGTCTTTGCAATTTTTCTATCGCTTCGGGTGGGATGATGGCAAATACAGCATTGGTTTCCACTTTCTGGGTGATTTTCACGGATGGAATGTCTTTTATTTTCTCAGCCAGCATGTGTGCCATGGCATTGGCATGTTTTGCATTCTCCAGCCAGAGATTTCCGCTATGCATGGCGTAAAACTGGCTGCTGACGTACCGCATCTTAGACATGAGTTGCATGGACTGCTTTCGGGTATATTCGAAATCTTTTGCCAGCTCGCGGTTAAAGAATACCACGGCTTCAGCAGCCATGGCTCCGTTTTTTGTTGCCCCGAAAGACAGCACGTCTATTCCTGAAAACCTGGTCATCTCAACTAAAGAAGCATCAAGGCTGGCAGCAGCATTGGCAATCCTCGCACCATCCATGTGCACGTACAGGTCATGCTCATGGGCAAAACGTGCAATAGCCCTTACCTCTTCAGGGTGATATACCGTGCCCATCTCTGTGGCCTGCGTGATGGATATGACCTTTGGCTGGGAGTGATGCTGAAAGCCTTTCGACTTTAAAAAAGGTTGCAGTTGCTCAACCCGTATCTTCCCGTCAACGGAAGGAACCTGATGCAGTTTGCATCCGGTCATTTTCTCGGGTGCACCACACTCGTCGTTTTCCAGGTGTGCTTTGTCGCTGCATATGATGGCATGATAAGGCCTGGTAATGTGAGATAGGGCAGCTACGTTTGCCCCGGTGCCTGTCAGCATGAAATATACCCTCACATCTTTACCAAAAAGCTCTTTGATTTTTTGCTCAGCTTCCAGGGTATGGATGTCATCGCCATAACCTATGGCATCACCCTGGTTGGCTTCCATCATGGCACGAAACACAGCCTTGTGTACCGGTGCGTTGTTGTCACTCGCAAAACTTTTTAATGCCGTTCTCATGTCTTTTTATTTATGTCAGAAATGTTAATAAACCTGTAAAACCTTACTTGACTATAAACCTGGGTATATCCACCGGCAACCTTGTAAGCAGTTGATAGTTCAGCTGGTCACTCATCTCACAAAAGGATGATATGCTGATGCTGAGGCGTTTTTGTTTACCGATGATTACCACTTCATCACCACGTTCTACGTTGGGGATGTCGGTAACATTGACCGTCATGGTATTCATGGTCACGGTGCCGATCACCGGCACCCTGCGCCCTCTGATCAATACACGGCCTGTGTTGCTAAGCGCGCGGCTGAACCCGTTGGCATATCCCACTGGGATAATAGCGATCTTCATTTTCTTATTGGCCAGAAATGAGCTGCCATAACCCACAAAGCTCCCTGCTTCCACATGTTTTACCACCATCACCTTCGACTTCCATGACAGCATGCGCTTCAGCGGGTTAGTATCCTTGGTGTCTTTGCGAAAACGGAACATATGTGTTTCGGGACTGGGCCAGAAGCCATACTGCGAGATGCCGAACCGCACCATGTCCATGATGGTGTTGGGGTAGGTGAGGGCTGCAGCAGAACAGGCGGTATGACGCAGGTTAGGAACCAGTTCATGCCGGGCAAAATAACGGCTGAACTTTCTGAATGTGATGATCTGATTTTTAATGCGCAAATAGTTGGCCAGGCTTTCTGCTCCTGCATAATGGGTGCAAAGGCCCTGAAAAACAAAATGCTCCCGCTCCTGTTTCATGAATTCTGTCAGCTCAGCGATCTGCTCATATTCAAAACCGGTACGGTTAAAGCCTGTCTCTACTTCCACATGAATGACCGCTTTTTTTCTGAGCATTTTAGCTGTTTCGACCGCTTTCTCAAAACGCCCCATGTCAAAAACAAAAAATTCAATATCATTGGTGATGGCCCACTCTATCTCGGCATCATCCAAAAGACCCATGATCATAATCTGGTGCCCCGGTGACATCACCTTTAGTACGTCGTTTGCCTCCTTTGCTGAAAACACGGAAAAATGCTGTATGCCGGCCTCTTCAGCAAGAGGAACCACATTTTCAACACCATGCCCATAAGCATTACCTTTAATCACGGAAGAGAAGATCACATCCTTTCCTATGATTCTTTTCAGATAACGGAGGTTGTTAATGTAAGCCTTTCGGCTGATCTCAATGTATGAAGTGTTAAACATACTACTTCAGGGTTACAATTTGATCTGCAATATGATAAAACATGGCCATGCCTGTCTTCAATATCTCATCCGGAAAATCGTAATCGTGGTTGTGAAGACTGGGGTGATCTATACCCGACCCGATGCCAAACAGTGCTCCTCTGTTATCGCCGGTAAAATGTCCAAAATCTTCAGACCAGCGAAAGGGGGTATCAATGTGTTCTGCTTCTACTGCAGCCTTCTTCATGGCTTCAAAGGCATATTTGCTTGCCTCCGGATGATTGTTTGTTGCCGGGAATTCTTCCGTATAGCTAATGTTGATGCTGATACCGTGTTTTTCCGATAGTTTGTGAGCCAGATCCCGGGCTTCCTTGTTAAGAATTTCCATGTCGTCATCGCGATAGGTCCTCAGGGTAGCCATGACCACGCCTTTGCCGGGGTTGGTGCCAAAGGCTATTTCTCCAAGTCTTGCATGGATAATGGTGAGCAAAGTAAAGTCCTTGAAAAGCTCTTTCTTTTCAGGGATATGCATGAGGCCTTCCATAAGGTCTTTCATCATATGCACGGGGCTCAGGCCTTGTTCCGGATGGGCAGCGTGGGAAGATCTGCCCTGCAGCTTGATGATCATCCCCTTGGAAGCCGCTGCAAAAGGCCCTTCTTTCATGATCACCGCATTTTTTTTATATCCCGGCAGGTTATGGAGGGCAAAAGCGTAATCCGGCTTTATCTTGTCAAATTTCTTGTCTTTAATGACCTTGGCGGCACCCTGTCCGTTCTCCTCCTCGGGTTGGTATAACAATACAATGCGGCCTTTGGCAGGTCTTCGCTTGCGGAGTATCATGGCAAAGCCGCTGAGAATGGCCATATGACCATCGTGTCCGCATTTATGAGATACTCCCGGGTTTTCACTTTTGTATTTGAAAGTGTTTACCTCGTCAATGGGGAGGGCGTCAAGGTCGGCGCGTAATAACAGGGTAGGGCCTGCCTTTCCGGAATCGAATATAGCCGCTAGCCCGTGACCTCCAAGGCCTTCAATTATCTCATCAGGCTCCTGCCTGCTCAGCCATTGCTTAATGCGTGCTGCTGTGTTTTTCTCCTTACCGGAGATCTCCGGATGCTGATGCAGTACTTTTCTTAATTCGGTTACTTCCTCGAGTATTTCCCTGGGAATAATATCCATCATAGATAATTTTTTTCAAAGGTATTGATTTTCTGTTTTATGGAATAGGTGTTCCATAAAGGAAATTAATACAATGCTAATAATGAATGATCACAGACAAGTTACTGTGGTGAAACGCTGAGGGTGATCGACTCAGCCATGTCAAGGGCGGTGGTGATCGTGCTCAAATCCCTGAACAACCGCCCATCCTGTCCTGACCAATGGCTGTGACCGATGGGCTTTAGCTCATATGCCTGTTGTGGATCATCCAGGTTGATCACAGCTTCATACACGATGGCGGGCTGGCTGGATGTCATGTAATGTTCATCTCCGGGAAACTTGTTGTTGGTCCAATATTCGTTCCAGTTCCACGACTGGTTGATCTCAAAGAGGACACGGAATTCACGCAGGGTATCCCCGGATGTGTGGCTTTGCAGTACAAAGCTGTTTTTGGGTGTGGCGCCAGTGACGGCATCCGGCATGGGTTCATCTTGTGTGGGCAGATAATAGCCATCATCGGCTCGTATGCCACGCTGATGGCCCCAGTAGGGCAGGGCAGCAGGCCTTCTTACCGGTCCAGGCTTCCACCGGCCTGATGAGGGATCACCATGGCGGAATACTCCTTTGCCAATGGATTCTGCGATATATAGAGTCTGGATGTAGTTGCTGTCAAGATCTTCCATCCACACAGCCATGAGCGGATGGTTATGCTCTTCTCCGCGGATGAAAACCAGCTCCAACGCGTATCCTCCGGGCTGAAAACCAGTGACAAGTGTATCGGCAGGCACACGTGAGGGCTTATCGCGTTGCCACCAGAGAAAGCGTTCCTGGCCCATGGCATCATGGCTTGTCAGCCACAGGAATAATGCAGTCAGCATCCACAGTGATGCTTTATTTTGGAAGA
>Ga0207421_10004759_pt1 | contig 15481 bp, 8 predicted proteins | sample SodLakKL_010_SED_4_FD_187542 | JGI IMG/M metagenome (GOLD analysis project Ga0207421, IMG submission 187542) | Alkaline sediment microbial communities from Lake Tanatar, Kulunda Steppe, Russia - 8KL_010_SED (SPAdes) (version 2) | ecosystem: Environmental > Aquatic > Non-marine Saline and...
CCCCCTTCGTCTTCAGACCTGTTCGTAGCGATCACATCTGCGTCTGTTGAACCGTATATCTCCGCCAGCCCTTCTATGGATCCCATGAGATCCATCCGGTGTTCAACCATCTCCGTGTCCACACTTTCAAGGATGTCGATACATCTTTCCACCGTCTTACCGGATACACACGCACATATCTTCATGGTTACCTCTGTTCATATCTCTCGAAGGGATTTGAGCTGTTTCGATCGGTTGTATGCCATTTCCACCGCATCGATGATAGCTGCCTTGACACCGCTTTTTTCAAGGTTGTGAAGGGCATGTATAGAAGTTCCTGCCGGCGAAGATACCATGTCCTTCAACTCCATTGGATGTATCTTCTCGTGCTGTAGGTAACGTGCTCCACCTATGGTACACTGCACGGCCGCCGTCCTGACCATCTCTCGTGGTAGCCCCACCTTTATACCGGCATCTAGCAGTGCGTCTATGAACACCGAGATGTAAAGTGGAGAGGTACCGGTCAAGGCCGTTAGGGCGTCCAGGTATTCCTCCTCTGTTGATTCCAGATGGCCCAAGGGTGAGAACAGTTCTTTAAATCTTCTCTCGGCTTTCTCGGTCGTTACTGTGTATGGAATGTATCCCTCTCCTATACTGACCGGTAGGTTGGGCATACACCTTACAACATCTTCATTCTGCATACGTTCACATATCATATCTTTACTTATACCGGCCATTATCGAGATCACAACTTCGTCTTTATCGACCAAGGGTTCTGTGGCTGGATGGAAGGATATGGGTTTGACGGCAAGTATATACACATCACCATCTACCACCGTTCCTGCTGGTTGTAGTTCTGCCTTTCCTTCCCAGAATTTATCCTGTAGATCTCTTTTCACCACTACGAACTCGTGTTCCTTCGGCAGGCCTTTGTAGATGGCCTTAGCCATGGTTCCTCCGCCGATAAGTACTACTCTCATGTATTTTTTGACTTAATGCTCCCTAATTAATATTTTGCTGGAGGATAGGTGAATCTGTCCAAAGTTTTATCTACAGATATGGTATGGAGCATGGCTGAACTCAGGTGATATTTTGAAAAGGAACCGAGTCGGAATCTTAGGCGGCACCGGAATGGTAGGTCAGCAGTTCGTTAGGATGCTTGAGGACCATCCTTACTTCGATCTAGTCTTCATATCCTCGTCAGATCGTTCTGCAGGTAAAAAGTATGAAGATCACGTTAACTGGGCCATCGGCGGTGAGATGCCTGAATATGTAAGTGGGAGGGTATTGAAACGTACGACTGTAGAAGATGTAAAGGAAGAAGAGGTGGATCTGGTTTTTTCCGGACTACCCTCCAACGCAGCCGCAAAGATAGAGAAGGAACTCGCCGAAGAAGGCATAACGGTATTCTCCAACGCCAGACCCAACAGGATGGAGGAGAAGGTCCCGATCTTGATACCCGAGATAAACGAGGAACATATACAACTGATAGATCACCAAGGATTCGACGACGCCTTCATCATGACCAATTCCAACTGCTCAGCTTCCGGTTTGACCATGGGACTCGCACCCTTGTTAAAGTTCGGAGTGAGCTCCATAGATGTTGTCACCTATCAAGCCTTGAGCGGTGCTGGTTTGACCGGGGTACCCTCCCTGTCTATACTGGGAAATGTTATCCCTCTGATAAAGGGTGAGGAAGATGCAATGGAGGCAGAGACGAAGAAAGTTCTGGGTTCTTTAGATGACGATGAATACCTGATATCACCCCTTAAAGCACCTGTAAGGGCCAGCTGTGCCCGGGTACCGGTGATAAACGGACATCTAGAGAACGTCACTGTGCAGTTGGTCGAGGACGTGGACACAGACGAACTGAAAGCTTCTTGGGATGATTACAGAGGTCCTCCTCAGGAGCTCGAACTCCCCTCAGCACCGGTGAAACCAGTCAGGTTCATGGAACAGGAGGATAGACCTCAACCGGCCTTGGATGTATATGCCGGTGAACCGGAGAGGGCTGCCGGCATGACCGTATCCGTGGGGCGTCTGAGAGAAAAAGGTCCGGGTTTGATGAACTTCTGGTTACTGGTACACAACACCATCCGAGGGGCTTCTGGAGCCAGTGTGTTGAACGCTGAGTACGCATTCAAGAAGGGCCTGTTATGAAGGTATTGAAGATAGGCGGGAACTGCCTGAAAGATATGGACTCATTTCATAGGGTGATATCCATCATATGCCAGGAAAAAGAACAGGTACCGGTAGTTTCCGCTGTGCACGGGGTCACGACCCAACTGAAAACGGGTATACAGAAGGCGCTCTACACGGAAAAGAGCGTTCCCAAAGTCATCGCTCAGGTGAGAGAGACCCACGAAAAGATAGCTGAGGAAACCATCGATGACGAGAGGATAAAGGCAAGGACCCTCAAGTCCATGGAGATGCGTTTAGACAAGTTGGAGAGGCTGCTGTACGGCATCGCATATACCGAGGAACTGAGTCAGAACGTAAGATCGACCATCTTGAGCTATGGAGAAAGACTATCTGCTGTCCTTTTGGCAGGCATATTATCCGCCAACGGGCACGAAGCCGTCGAGATGGAGTCCGACAAGATCGGTCTATTCACAGACGACTTCCCCAACAGCGCCACGGCGAACATCCCCAAGGTCAAAGAAAACTTCAAACTCTCGGTCCTACCGGTGATCGAGCAGGGAAAGATACCGATAATAACCGGCTATTTCGGATGTACCGAGGAAGGTAAGATAACCACCTTCGGTTCCAATGGGACGGATTACAGCGCCGCCGTGGTCGCGAACGCCCTGGGGGCGGATTCTTTGATCATATGGAAGGATGTGGACGGATTCATGACATCGGATCCCAAGGTGGTGAAGGGAGCAAAGAGTATCCAAGAACTTTCCTATTTCGAGGCTGCTGAATTATCTTATTTCGGAGCTCATATACTGCATCCGCGTACTGTTGAGCCCCTAGCAGATCTCGGCGTGCCCATATACATAAAGAACATCTACGAACCGGAGGGCAAAGGTACCAAGATACACGCTGAAGCGCCTATGCTGGAGAACGTTGTAAAGAGCGTGACTTCGAATGAGCACATATCCGTTCTCAGGATATCTGGTGCAGGTGTAGGATACAAACCGGGTATAATATCCGACATAGGTAACGAACTGTCGGATATGGGGATAAACATCTACTCCATAATCACCTCTCAAACGTGTATCAACCTGCTCATAGATAAGCAAGATTCAAAGAGGAGCTTAGATGCCATCAAAAAACTCGCCGGTGATGTGATAAGTAGTGTTACACTGGATGAGGATTTCGCACTGATCGCGGTTGTCGGTAAAGGGCTGCTGAAGACCAAGGGCTTGGCGGCTAAAGCCTTCTCAGCCGTTGCCGATGAAGATATAAACGTGGAGATGCTCTCCGGAGGGGCATCCAAGGTCGCCTATTACTTTATCGTCAAGGAAGCGGACGTGGATCGTGCTCTCAGAGCCATCCACAGTGAGTTCTTCTAGTCCGTCTTAGATAAAACGAAAAGCGCCTCGCTGGCGGTGGTCGTGTGTTTAGGATGATACTCTTCCACTTCACCCTCTACAAGGCAGTATCCCTCTTCAACTTCCACCCGGTTCCCTTCTGTCCAATCGAGAAAATCCCTTATAGAGATCATGTGGACGGTTTTAGGCTCGTGCCATGAGTAAGGTATAGCAACGTTGACCGGCATCCGACCCTGAGATACAAGGGATTGTGCGATCCTCCAGTAAGATATGTTGGGATAGCTTACCACCGCATACTTTCCGATGGATAGTGCGTTCTTAAGAGCTTCACCAGGCAACCTGACCTCCTGCAGCGTTCGCTCCAATATAACGTAGTCGAATGAATTTTCGGGCAGATCTTTCAGATCATCGTCTATGTCGAGATTCAGTGAACGCACTCCCTTTGCCACAGCCTCTAAAACCTTCATCCAATCCTTCTCAACACCATATCCGACGACGCCCTTTTCTTCGACTAAAGAACTCAACAAACTCCCGTCCCCACAACCAAGGTCCAGCACTTTGCTTCCCTTGGGTATAAGATCGTAGATCACCGCGTGGTCCCAACGCTCATCCATGTATATCACCGGCCTGAAGATGCGCCTTTACCACTTCACCGAGTTTGTCTATCTCGATCAAAAAGGCGTCGTGTCCCGCATCGGATGGGATATCTATGTAGCTGACATCCTTGTATGCCAACATGAGTTCCTTACCCATGGCTCTGATCTGTGACGAGTCGTATAACCAGTCCGTACTGAACGATACCAGTAAAAATCTACATGGACAGTCCTGGAAAGCCTCCTTAATGTCGCCTCCACCTTTAGAGGATGCATCGTAGTAGTCCATGGCCTTGGTGATGTATATGTAGCTGTTGGCGTCGAACCTGCTCACGAACTTACTCCCTTGGTAGTCCAGATAGCTCTCGACCTCGAACTCCGGAACGATCTTGTAGCTGGGTCCTTCTCCTTTCAGCATCCTGCCGAACTTTTTCTCCATGGCTTTGTCCGATAGATACGTGATATGAGCTAATCTCCTGGCGACGGATAGACCGTCCGCAGGGTGTTCCCCTCGGTAGTAATCACCTTCGTTGAACCGCGGGTCGGACATTATGGCGTACCTACTCACCGCGTTGAAAGCCAGCCCCTGAGCGCTCAACTTATCCGATGCTCCGACGATGTGTACGTTCTTCACCATCTCAGGGTAGGTCAAAGCCCATTCCATGGCCTGAGCTCCGCCCAAGGAACCTCCGCTGACGGTGTGTATATCATCGATCTCAAGATGATCTAGTAGTCGCCTTTCCAGCCTGACCCAGTCTTCCACGGTGACCACCGGAAAATCGAGACCATAGGGCTCTCCTGTATCAGGGTCCACGCTGCTGGGACCCGTGGTCCCGTAACAGCTTCCCAGTACGTTGGAGCATATCACAAAGTATTCGTCGGTATCGTAGGCTTTCCCCGGTCCGATCATGCCGTCCCACCAGCCGGGTCTATCTTTCCTCCATGGTCTTTTATCTGCTTCTGAGTCCCAACCCGCGGCGTGTGCGTCGCCGGAGAGTGCATGACAGATCAATACGACATTATCCTTAGCCTGATTCAATTCGCCGTAGGTCTCGTACTCCACATCCACGGGGAACAGTTCTTGCCCGCACTTCAAACGTAGAGGATCATCTTCATCCGCGAGCCGGACATCCTCTGCTCTAACCCATCCCACAGAATTCGGAGAATCCGGTCCGTCGTATCTATCATCGTGGCTCATCTTCACTCCTTTATCACATCTAAAGCTCCTTTGAGATCTGAAATTATATCATCCACATCCTCGATACCCACTGAAAGTCGTATGAGATCATCGGTGACTCCGGCCTTCGACCTTTCCTCCCTGCTCAGCTGCTTGTGTGTCGTTGTAGCGGGATGTATGATCAAGGTTCGCGAGTCCCCTATGTTGGCTAGGTGCGAGATCATCTCGACGGAATCGATCACCTTTCGACCCTCCTCGATACCTCCTTCTACACCGAAACAGACTATGGCTCCGTAGCCATCGGGGAGATATCTCCTGGCCAGCTTGTGATCCTGGTGACTCAGAAGGCCGGGGTAATTCACCCATGACACATGGGGATGCTCCTCCAGCCATCTGCTGATCTTCAAGGCGTTCTCGCAGTGCTTTTTCATACGTAAGGACAGGGTTTCTATGCCCTGTAGAATAAGGAACGAGTTGAGGGGTGATATACAGGGTCCCAGGTCCCTGAGTAGCTGAGCCCTGGCCTTTATAACATATGCCATTTCTCCGAATTTATCCCAATAGGGATCTCCACCATAGGATGGGTCGCCCTCTGTCAACTCTGGGAATTTACCGTTACCCCAGTTGAAATCACCCGATTCGATGATGGCTCCTCCCAAGGAGTTACCGTGGCCTCCAAGGAATTTGGTCAATGAATATACGACTATATCAGCACCGTGTTCAAAGGGTCTGAAGAGGTAAGGGGTAGTCACGGTATTGTCCACGATCATCGGTATATCGTTATCGTGGGCGATATCTGCGATGGCTTGGAAATCAGCTATCGAATTCTTTGGATTCGGTATACTTTCCAGATACACACATCGAGTATCTCCATCTATCGCCTGGCTGAAGTTATCCGGGTCTCGAGGATCGACGAAATGGACATCGATCCCCATCCTCTTCAGTGTATCCTCGAAGAGGTGATGGGTACCTCCGTAGAGATGAGAAGATGAAACGATGTTTTGACCTTTCTGAGCTATGTTCAGCACCGCCGTGCTTATGGCAGCTTGTCCCGATGCCACGACCAATGCGCCGCTCCCACCTTCCATCATGGCCAATCTTTTTTCCAACACCTCTGTAGTGGGGTTGGAGATCCTCGAGTATAAGTGTCCTACTTCATCTAGATCGAACAGCCGCGCAGCCTTTTCCGCCGAATCCAGCATATAAGAAGTGGTCTGATGTATGGGCACGGCTCTCGAAGGGCAGTGCTCGTCCGGCTCATGCCCCCCGTGTACAGATATGGTTTCCAAACTCCATCTTCTTTTTTCCATGGTCATTTATGATATCGACGACTTATATATAGCTATAGCTAGGTGAGATTGTCTAGTTCCATCAGTACTCAACCACCCATTGTAAGATTTCATCCGTGGGATTCAGAACATAATATCCGTTACCTGGATGGAATACAAATCCTTCTGTATCAGATTCGTAGGCGATGTTGTAATCCTGTAGTGCATCATAGTATCCTACCTTATCCACTTCTTCGGGCAATCCATGATCTCCTGGGATTCCAACGGCTAATCCGATCATATTCCATCCGGGATGTAGTTCGATGGTCGTTGTGACCGGTGCAGAACCTTCCACAGTCAGTGTATCATCTTCTAGCATCCGTATCCAAACACCCATGGAATGGTCCCAAGTATCCAGATTGTTGAATCGTTCACTCCTATCAACGACATGTGAAAACCATCTACCAACCGATGCATCATAGTACATCACTTTGTCATAGGATCCAGATATCCCATTCTCAGGGTCGTCAAGTATAGTGTTGAGTGAGGAGTCTACAGGTATTAGGTTGAATGAAACGAAGTTCCATCCCTCGCCATCTAGTTCGACATCGAACGTGGTCGTATCCGCCCCTGGTTCCTGCTTCGCATCAGTATTATCCTCTTCCATACCATTTATCCCTACCGCCCTAACAACGTACCACCAATGGATGTCATCGGCACTGCCCTTATCCTCATCCACGTAGCTATAATTGGAAGAACCAGTTGCGATCACAGAGTCGATGGGATCTATCCACGGTCCACTCTGTGTTTCCATTCTATATATGTTGTAATGACCTACCTCCTCAGGATCATCTGGACTAGCATCCCAGCTAACATGATTGTGTGCTCCTCCCTCATTTATCTCTGCCCAAACAGTGATGTTGTCCATCCAGAGTTCTCCTATCGCAGTGTCACCAAGATAACCTCCTCTCGCTTCTACGTGCATACGAGCTCTCACGATATCGACTTCACCTTCCGGTCGATAGACTACCTCTCCAAAGGGCATCCATCCAGTATCTCCTTCGTTGGTGGCATCGTTCATCAGTAGGGTCTGCCAACCCGTTTCCGTGTCATGAACTAGTATCTCAACTGTGGCATGGTCCACATTATCGAAGATGTCGTCCTCCAAAACTATGTTCCTTCTATAAGCTGCGCTGACTCTTATATCGCTGGATATAGGATCTAATTCTTGCTCCCAATACGACTCCTCCGCGGTCGTTCCACTACCATGTTGTACGGCTCTAACATGTATCGAACCGCCCGAGATGTACGAGTCGGCATCCCATCTAGCTTCACCATCATCCTGATCTCTGAAAAGGTTCCAGGGCTCGTAATCCTCCGAGAAATCACTGTTATCTACGGTCTGTTTCAAATCAAAATGTTCAACATCTAGACCTTGTGGTGGCGATGGAGGGGTACCGGTGATAGTAAATGATCCCTGGCTCACGCCTTCTCCTATCCTTCCTACCTCGTCATGGGCACTGATACGTATCAAACACTCTTCACTGTTCTCGTTTGGTACCTCCCATGTATATGAACCGGTATCGGCCAACCGTGTATCTATAACGTTCCACAATAAACCGCCATCCACGCTGTAAGCTAGATCGATCCATCCGATCGGATCGTCTCCTTCTTCAGTTTCCCACAAGATATCTCTTTCTTCACCTGAATTCCATAACTCATCACCTTGGGGAGATAACACATCGATCGAGGGTGCATCTCCTATTATCAAGGCGTTATAACCCACGAGTGCGTAATCCTGGTTTGCATATCCATCGTTATTCGCATCTGAAGGAACATTGTGACCGGTTATCCTTACAGTATGTGTTCCGGTTTCTAAGTCATCAGGGTGAATGAAGACGTTCTGTACGTTGTTCGTATCGTCCCAACCGTCTCCGTTCCTATCGAAATCTGACATCGTGTCTGTGTTCGCCTGAGTCCATCCACCACTGAATGCGTTGCCTCGGTATAGATTTCCGCTGGGCGATTCTACCTCCAAGTTAAGATCGTTCTTCAAGGTTGGATCATCTCCAACCATGGCGTTTTTATCGGTCCAGGCAAGAGATATCTTCAAGGGCTCATCCATCCTATCTACTTCTATTTCGTATTCATCGGTTTCACCAGTCGATAGCAGCGACACTTCATCTCTCAGATAAAATGGCACAGGGGCATGTAAAGGATACTCTAGTTTGGATATATCAACCATCCCCCAGCCTTCATCCCGATTTGGTATGTGACCGGTGTTCCCTTGACCAGAGTCCAATGGCTCCGCTGTATTGATCATCAGAGCCTTTACCATGGCGGGATTGGGTTTTTCACCATAATTCACCTCGTACCATTCAACCACGACAGCTGCAGCACCTGCGGCAGCCGGTGTAGCCATGGATGTGCCTGACATGAATTCGTACCTGCCATCCTCTGAATACATGTAGCTACTGGGTATCGATTCGGGACACTTGGTGGAAAGGATACCCTGACCGGGTGCGACCACATCCGGTTTGATACGATTGTCGGCGGTCCACCCTCTAGAACTAAAATCACCAACATTGTTAGGATTGGTGGACACTCTATCTTGACCGTAATCTCTACCATCCGGACTGTGAGTTTCAGTTCCCCCGATTGTGATGGTATTCTTAGCCGTTCCGGGACTGATGGTCGTCTGGTATCCGTCTCTTCCTTCATTTCCAGATGCAGCCACAACCACCATAGGGTCATTACCGGGACTATCTTCATCGGCATCTCTTACCCCTGCGTCGAATACCTCATCATCGAATATGTAATGACCTGGATTTCCTCTATCACCCCATGAATTTGACTGAACATATGCATCCCCCTGTTGTTTAGGTATCTGAAGTATTGGATAGATCTCATCGGGACCGATCCAAGCACCACCGCCAGTGAAAATCTTTAGTACGAACAGTTCAGAATCGTAGGCGAGTCCCTGTGCTACATAGAACTCTCCATCGGATCCGGCAAACTGCACTCCCGTTCCATGATAAGTATCTCCAGCCAAGGAACCGGTACAATGAGTTCCGTGACCTAAACCTCCATCTCTCCATACCCCATCTTCACTGTACGAATAACCGCCGATAACCCTGCCTGTAAAATCTGGATGACCTGCATCACCTATGGTCCCATCTCCCAAACCTGTATCGGCCACGTTTACGATAACATCTTTACCGGTATAACCGAGCTGGTTTATATAGGCTCCAAAATCACCATGGACTCTGTAAGCCGTGGTGGGATCTCCATCTTGATCATCCATTATCCAGATACCACCTCCGATTATCTGCGATTCGATCTCAGAGGCTAACTGAGGCTCTGAATACTGAGAGATGTAGTACACATCGTTCATCCGAGCGATCCAGTTTATCTCTTCGGTGTCTTCAACATCTGCGATCACCCGGTATCCTCTTTCTCCTAGGGAAACAGATCTATCAACGCTGATCTTGGAGGATATGGTCTCTATAGTTCTATGATCCGAACCAGGCACCATACGTATGTCAACACGTCCGGGTTTCAATCCATTTTGTAGTTTGAAAGCCGGTTGGTATATGCCCACCCAATCAACAAAATAAAGATCCTTTACCTCTTCAACCTGCTCGGGAGTCATCCGTACCTCATAAGCATAATTGGGTACGTAGTTTATTATCTGAACATCCAGACTCTGTAGAGAATTAACCCAATCAGGATTGATAGGACCGAGCATGTGTACTATGTATATACCTTTGCTCCCCTCAGGGTAGGAACTTATGCTGAGTTCGTCGCAGATATCTAGATCTTTTTCAAAGATATCGAACTCATGACCTTTGATTGATATCATTGTCCTATCATGTAACAAGTCCAAACTTAGATCGGACTCTGTTAACGTCTGTATCTCGTCTTCATCCGCATCTATGAGTACATAATCACCGTAGCTATCGATGATCTCCATTCCGTTCAAAAGATATACTTCACCGCTACCGAATGTATCTACGAGCACTATTTGCGATCTACTGGAGTTTTCAGGTATGAGCACGGCGGCATTCAAAGTGGATATGGCCAGTATGGTTACAAATGCTACAACCATGATATTGCCAGCACGCTTCTCTCTCTTTTTGAGCAATTTCCTTTTTTTCTTTTCTTTAGTTGATTCGGTCTCTTCTATCTTCTCTTCATCCATCATATGCAATCTCCCAGACTATATTATGGTCTGTAGGGTTGTGTATCAAGTACCCTTCCCCTACCTGAAAGTCGAAACTTCCTGTTTCAAAGTTATATCTGATATGATATTCAGCAGAAGTATCCATGTAACCTACCCGGTCTATCTCCAACGGTAGATCGTGATTGCCCGTTTGTGAAGCGGGAACACCAACCATATTCCATCCGGGTCTGAGTGTTACATATGTTATGGTCGGCCGGTAACCTCTTAACGTGAGCGTATCTTCATCTGTAACCCTGATCCATATACCCTTGAATAAATCCCATGTATCGATGGTGTTGAAACGATCATCTCTATCTGGAACATACGAACGCCATCTGCTGTTCTGTGGATCGTGATATAGGATCTTATCATAGTTATCAGCGATGCCATATTCCTCATCTTCTACTATCGATCTGATATCCGTGTTTAATGGGTGCAAGTTGAACGAGATAAAGTTCCAGCCAAACTCCAAAGATATGTTCATACTTATTATCTCTTCACCGGGTTCTCTAACAGCTTGGACATTGTCTTCTTCCATACCGTTCTCGCCCACGGCTCTTACAAGGTACCACCATCTTACACCATCTGAAGCTCCAAAACCTTCGTCTATGTATCTATAAAAATTAGATCCATCTGCGTCCACCGTCGAGGCTATAGACCATGGTCCATCCCTGGAATCAGAACGATAAACGTTGTAGTGACTGATACCATGGTGATCACAACCACTAGCATACCAATTGATAAGGTTGTCTTCATTCCCCTCAGGATACATCACAAGAGCATCTATACTGATATTGTCGATCCTCCACCCCGCTCCGTTCTCATCATCCCATTCTTCGGTGCCGGCATCCCACCTTATGTGTACGCTTTCGCCGATATAGTCCGTCAGATCGAACTTTACTTCTTCCCATGCGTGGACCCCGCCCCAACCTGGTTCTCCACCCAATGGATTCCCATAATCCTCCTCTATCGTCCCATCATAACCACCTTCAGGTATTATCACCTCATATGGTCCATCTATCCCCTGACCAGATATTTTCAAGTTACCTCCGTCGTACAAAGAAGTATCTCCGAAATCTCTCCAATGATGAAATGTCAATGTGACACCGTGATCCACATCAGAAGTTTCTGGAATGATAATCTCGGGTGAGATCAACCAGCTGAGCATACCTTGGTCAGATAGTTTTTCGAACGAACCATCTCCCCAATCCCATGAATGCTCCCCCTCGACGGCACCATTTTGTCGGATATCCCAGGGACTCGCTTCGGAGTGAGAACTACTGGTTGTGTATCCTTTGTTTTCACTTTCGATATCGTCGTAGAACAGTGTCTCTAAACCCTCACCGTACAGACTAACACTTGGATTCTCTGGAGGTCTGGGAGGTACCCCGTTGATATCGAACGTAGTACTGCTAATATCGAAATCCATACGTCCTTCGTCATCTACCACTCGTACTTTGACCAAGCAATGGCTGCTGTTCTCATTGGGCACATCCCAAACGTAGGTACCCTTATCTTGGACCCCTATATCGATGTTCGTCCAGCTCGAACCGCCGTCTATACTGTATAAGATATCTACCCACCCCATCTTGCCTGAGGTTTCCCATCTTATCTCCTGCTGTGTATGAGCATCCCAACTCTCACCCCCATCCGGGGTGATCATGTTGATCATGTCATCATCAGTTCTCTGTCTTGCATTGTATGCAGCTAGCGCAAAATCCTGACTGTTTTCCCCTACCCCTACAGAGTCATCGGCGATGTTACTCGCGATGACCCTAACTTTATACTCGCCGATCTCTATTTCGTCTGGATGTATGTAAACGTTCTCCACATTGTTCGTATCGTCCCAACCATCCCCCGTGTGATCAAAATCGCTCATGGTACCATGGTTCGGAAGGGTCCATCCTTCATCGAAGGCGTTCCCGCGATATACCTTTCCGGTGGGAGATTCAACCTCTAAGTCCAGATCGTTCACGAGAGCTCTGCTGCTACCTGCGGATGCCGCAGCATCAGTCCACGTCAGGGTTATCTTAAGAGGCAAATCCTTTCTATCCGACAAGATCACCTGTTCATCCACCTCCCCGCTGTCAGTAAATATGGTATCTTCGTCATATGTGTAGAACGGTACCGGCGAGTCTATTGGTGATTCCAGTTTGGATATGTCGACCATGCCCCATCCTTCGTCCTGGTTTGGTATAGCTCCTCTCGTATCCCCTTCGATCTGGTTAGCGGTATTGATCAATAGAGCCTTAACCATCGCAGGAGATGGTCGGTAGCCCATGTTTTGTTCGTACCAATCCACCACCACTGAAGCAGCTCCTGCCACCGCAGGGTTGGCCATGGATGTACCGGACATCACCCCGTACCCACCGTCAGGCATGGTCGAAAAGATGCTCTGCCCCGGTGCGATAACATCTGGTTTCACACGAGCATCATCTGTCCAACCCCGTGAACTAGACCAGAGCATGTTCTCCGGTGTATGCATCTCTCTATCTGGATTGTAGTTTTGTGAAGCTCCAACAGTGATCACATTTTTTCCTGTTCCAGGAGAATATATAGTTTCATCTTGAGGCCCTTGATTTCCCGCTGCGACAGTTATTACCATCGGTCTATTTTCCGATGAATCCCTATCTGCATTCCTTACTGCCGAATCAAAGGCAGAAGCTAGCTCATCGTAGCCACCTGCAGATGAACCCCATGAATTCGAGTGTAAGTAGGCATCCGAATGCTGTGCAGCTACCTGGATTATCTCGTAAGGGTCTTCAGGAGCTATCGATCCTCCACCGCTGTCGAACAATTTGACAGCGAAAAGTTCGGAGTCCGGTGCTGACCCCTGTGCGATGTAGTAATCGTTGTAAACATGATCACCACTTCCGTGATATGTATCACCAGCTATAGAACCCGTACAATGGGTACCGTGCCCATGTCCGTCTTCCCAGCCTCCTTCATCGAAAGAGTATCCACCTACCACACGACCGGTAAAGTCCTGATGTCCAGCGTTTCCTACAGTGCCATCGCCGATTCCAGTATCTGCTACAGCGATGGTAACCCCATCCCCTCTATAACCTAATTGATTCATGTAAGAACCGTAATTTCCGTACCCTCTATACGCGTTCTCGGGATCATCATCGGTGAACCAAAGTCCTCCGCCGATTATCTGTGTTGCCATCTCGTCCAGTAATCCTATTTCTACTCGCTGAGATATGTGATAAACACACATGTTTCTAGCCCAACTATGCAGTTCTTCGTAGGAAGAAACATTTGCACTCAATCGGTATATGCCGTCTGTACTGAGATGAATACCGTTAACTGAAAAATCGCTACACATCTCATCGATGACATCCCAACCAGCCCCAGGAACCAGCTTTATATCCACGATCCCTGGTGCAGTTCCTCTCTGTATCTTGTAGGCTGGATGATACAATCCCATCCAATCGACGAACTTCAGATCTGATACTTCTTCAGCCTGTTCAGGGGTCATACGTACTCGATATGCATGATTAGGTATGTGGCTCAGTACCTGGACCCCTATGTCTTCTACACGATCGCGCCACTGCTGCTTGATGGGTCCGTACATGTGTATTATGTATTGACCCAAAGTACCTTCAGAGTAACCCTCGTATCTTGTTCGTTCATCGATATCCGGCTCACCCTCTGTAAAGTCGAACTGATATCCGTTGATATATAACTTAGTGCGATCCTGAAGCTCTCGAACATTATAACCTAGATCTTCCAATCTTTCTCCACCTTTGACCATAACGAAGCCATCGTAGACCTCCACGATATCGACTCCGTATCCCTTCAAGGATGGTATATCTGAGGTATACACAAGAGTGAACCGTTCATGGTGCGATGAGAAGGTGTTGAAAGAAGAACCACCTAAGACAGATGCCATCAAGAGGAGTGAGATAAACAGCACCATGAAACGGCCACTTGTCGTATACCTTTTATCATCCATTATAATTGCACTCCCAGTTCAAAACACTATCCGTGGGATTGTGTATCCAGTAAGCTTTTCCAGGCTCGAAAACGAATCCCTCGGGTGCATGATCGTAGGCGATATTGTATTCCGCAGAGGCATCGAAGTATCCGACCCTATCTACCTGTTCCGGCAGACCATGATGACCGACAGTATCACTGGGCAGCCCTATCATGTTCCATCCAGGCTCTAGAACGATGGTGGTGTGAGTAGGTTCGTATCCCTCTACTGTCAACATGTCTTCATCCGTCATACGGATCCATACACCCATGGTGTTATCCCATGTATCCAGGTTGTTGAATCGTTCACTTCTATCAGTAACATGTGAGTACCATCTACCAACCGATGAATCATAGTACATCACTTTGTCGTAGGATCCAGAGATCCCATTCTCAGGGTCGTCAAGGATAGTGTTGAGTGAGGAGTCTACAGGTATGAGGTTGAATGAAACGAAGTTCCACCCATCACCATCCGCATGAAGCGGTAAGTGGAATACTTCGGTTTCGCCGCCTGGTTCCTTAACTATATTATCGTTCGATTCCTCCATACCGTTATCTCCCACGGCTCTCACTACGTACCACCACAGGATATCGTCGTAGGATCCTTTATCTTCGTCAACATAACTATAACCCGACGAACCAGTCGCACTCACAGACCCTATGGGCGTATCCCAGGGGCCGCTGTTATCTTTGCTCCTATATACGTTGTAATGGCTGACTTCCCCCGGATCATCGGGACTTCCGTTCCATGTAAGTAGGTTATGCGC
>Ga0207421_10004760_pt1 | contig 15480 bp, 11 predicted proteins | sample SodLakKL_010_SED_4_FD_187542 | JGI IMG/M metagenome (GOLD analysis project Ga0207421, IMG submission 187542) | Alkaline sediment microbial communities from Lake Tanatar, Kulunda Steppe, Russia - 8KL_010_SED (SPAdes) (version 2) | ecosystem: Environmental > Aquatic > Non-marine Saline and...
GAGAGCGGACGAACTGACACGCGCTGTCCCGCCAGTTCTGACACACGCGGGTTCACAGGTCCATGACCGACAGTACGTCACCCGTCCGCCCGCCGAAGCCGCATCCGGACGCGATTGCCGCCGGCCTCACTTTCGGCAAACGAGATGTCACCGCCGAAGCTCTCGACGGTCCAGCGAACGAGCCACAGCCCGAGGCCGCTGCCGTGGTAGGTCTGGGTGATCTCGGCTTCGCCGGTGACGACCTGTCGTTCCATCGCCGGAATCTCCGGGCCGTCGTCGGCAACCCCGATCTCGACCCACCCGCGTTCGGGACTCGAGCGGACCTCGAGGCACACCTTGGGTCGCTCGGCGGGGTTGTGCTCGATCGCGTTCTCGACCAGGGCCGAAACGGCCGCCTCGAGGCGCTCGGTCGCGGCCACCCGGAGGGGGTCGGGAACCGCGACCTCGATCTCGGCTTCGGGATGGGTCCGGCGAAAGCGGTCGGCGACGGACCGAACGAGGCGAACGCAGTCGACGCTCGCGTTCTCGGGAACCCGTTCGTTCTGGACGCGCTGGATGGCCGTCGTCTCGCCCGTCAACTCCTGGAGGTTCACCGCGGCCTCCCTGATCGCGTCGACCATCGCATCGCCCGCCTCGTCGTCGACGCTGGCTTCGAGGTGGTCGGCCGCCCCGACGACGACGTTGAGTTCGTTGCGGATGTTGTGTCTGAGCACGCGCTCTACCACCTCGAGCTGGCGGGTCTTTCGGCGGGTGTCGGTGAGATCGGTGTAGACGGCGAACCCACTGGTGTGATCTGACTCGTAGGGGATCCCACGGTAGAGGAACTCCCGGAGCCCGTCTGCGGTCTCCCGGCGAACGTGGCGGTAGTTTATCTTCCCCGCAGCGGTCCGGTCGTCCAGGCTGTCGGCTTCCCCCTTGAGCCAGGAGGGGACGACGAACGCGTTGAGTGACTCCCCGAGGATCTCCTCGCGGTCGTAGCCGAAGACGTCGACGAACGCCTGGTTCACCTCCCGGACGATCGGTTCGCCGTCGACGAGTTCGAACTCCACGACCGCGTCCTGGATGTGTTCGACGAGGTGACGAAAGCGACCTCCCCCACCCCCGACGGACCGCCCCTCGCACTCGTCCCCGACTCCCTGGGTCGAATCCATTGTTTCCTGTGACACTCTGTCAACTATCTCACGATCAACGTTTCGGCGTTCGTATTAATTCACAACCACATTGTACTAGGCATACTAGGAAATACCCGGGCGATGGCGCGTCGACTGTCCCTCGAGACGGGAAGAACACAAAGGGCATTAATCGTGGCGGGTGAAATCCCGGGCATGGACGTCACCGACATCGTCGATTCGGAGTTCGACACGTTCGACGAAACGACCCCGGTCTCGAAGCTCCGGGGAGCGTTCGAGGATTCGAGCACAAAGACCCTGTTGATCACCGCTGACGGTGATTTCGAGGGGATCGTTACCCGCCGGGACGTCCTCTCCTCACACGAGAAGGGCAACCGGAAGGCCCGATCGCTCGTCCGTCCCGTCCCGACGATCGAGCGCCACGAGGACCTCCGGGAGGCCGCCCGGTTGATGATCGCCGGCGACACCCGCGTCCTGCCCGTCCTCGACGGGGAGACCGTCTCCGGCGTCGTCCGCGCCGACGACCTCCTAGAGCACGTCCAGCCGTACCTCTCGGTACTGGACGCCGAGGACGTCTACTCCGAGGAGGTCGTCTCGGTCGACCCGGAGACGACCCTCGGGAAGGCCCTCTCGGCGTTCCGCGAGGAGCGCATCGAACACCTCCCCGTCGTCGCCGCCGACAACGGCGAGGACGTCGTCGGCATCTGTAGCCTCTACGACGTCCTCGAGTTCGTCACCCGCGAGGTCCAGCGCTCACAGGGTGGGGACCCCAACGAGAACATGGACGCGAGTACCGGCAGCCACCACGGCGGTTTCGGTGCCCGCGAGGGCGAGAGCGCCGACTTACTCGACTTGCCCGTCCGGAACGTGATGGTCGAGACCGTCGGCACCACGACGCCCGAGACGAGCCTCGATTCGGTCCTCGAGACGATGTTCGACCACGGCGGCTCCTCCGCCGTCGTCGAACTCGAGGGCGCTCTCGACGGTATCGTCACGAAGACCGACCTCTTAGAGAGCCTGACCTGGACCGACGAAGGCCGTCTGCCCGTGCAGGTCTTCGGTGCGGACCTGATGAACGAGACGAGTCGTGAGGAACTCGGCGAACGTATCGAGGAAGCGGCCTCGAAATACCGTCACATGCGCGTCCTCGAGGCGAAGGTCCACTTCAAAGAACACGACGAGACCTTCCGTGGCATGCCCCAGATTCAGGCTCGCGTGCGCCTGTACACCGACCGTGGCACGTTCATGGCCACCGACGAGGGCTACGGCGACCGCCACGCGTTCTCGCTTGCACTCAACGCCATCGAACGGCAGATCCTCGAGGGCAAGACCTACGGCCGCTCGAAGAAGTCCAAAGACGGCGAGGACTTAGAGAAGATCTACGGCTGGTGGCTCAGCGAGTAAGTCGTCGGTAGCGGTTCGTTCTTTCTTCCAGCAATCGAGTAGAATAGTAACAACTGAAACGGAGTCCAGTAGCCACATCGATGACGGGCACCGACAGACGACTGCCGGAGTCTGGTCCAATCATCGAAAATCTAAATCTTTACAAACTAGGTTTCAGTAGACCAATCTGGATTTCATGAATACGACGCAGACCGAAACCGTTCACGACAGAGTTGCGATCGCACAGGAGACGATGACGCCTAGCCAGATGGCCGCGGTGGGGGTGTTCGTGGCGTCGATCGCTTTCGCACTGGTGTTCGTTCAGGAGCCACTCATCCACGATGCGATGCACAACTTCCGGCACGCGGCCGGGATCACCTGCCACTGATGATCTACGACTACCTCAAGCGTGGCGTCGTGGCGGGCATTATTGCCGGGCTGGCCTACGGGATGTACATCGCGCTCGTGGCGAACCCACTCCTGAACTACATCCACGACGCGGGGCACGACCACGGTCACGGCCACGACGACCACGGCCACGCACACGATCACGCAGCTGGACACGATCACTCCCACGCCGTCTCCGAGACGACGAACGCGATCGTCAGCGTCGGCAGCGCCGTCCTCTGGGGTATCCTGCTCGCGGCCGTCTTCGCCCTCGCCTATTACTTCCTCGAGCCGGCACTGCCCGGTCGAGGTGGGGTGAAAGCGGCAGTCCTCGGTGCGGCCAGTTTTTTCTCGGTGTCTGTGACGCCGTGGCTGGTGTTACCCCCGGCAGCACCCGGTGGCGAGGAGGCACTCGGGATCAACGCCCGGCTGGCGATTTACGTCGGCCTGATCGGCCTCGGGATGGTCGTCTCGGCTATCTCGATCACTGGCTACCGACGGTTAGCACCTGCAGGACGCATCCAGGCACTCGCCGTCGCTGCCGTGCCGGTCGCCCTGACAGTCGCGGTCGTGCCGACGGTCGCGCCACCGATCATCACGCAACCGGATGTCGCTACCGAACTCGTCTACGTCTTCCTGGGAAGTACGTTCCTGAGCCAGGCCGCGCTGTGGGCGCTCATCGTCGGCGCGTTCGTCCGACTGCAAAGCCGTCGCGAGTCGACACCCGTCGCGGATCGTCTCGAGGACGACCTCACGGCGACGCCGTAGAGCCGATCGAGTTCCGTTTTCACACTCGAGCGCCCGTCTCTGCCGTCTCAGGCTGAGTCCGTTCGGGTCCACTCGAGCGCTCGTTCTCTGAGCACGAGCAGACACGGGAGGACGGTCAGACAGGCGAAAAAGGCGAAGACGATGCTCAGGCCAGTCACCAGACCAAAGCGTTGGAGCGGCGGGGCGAGTGCGAGTGCGAGGACGCCAAAGCCGGCCGCGGTCGTCGCTGCACTACCGAGTAACGCCCCGCCGGTTCCCGTAATGGTCGCCACGAGCGTTTCATCGAGGGACTCTCGAGCGTCTCTCTCGGCCACGAACCGCTCGCCCATGTGGATGCTGTAGTCTACCCCGAGACCGATCGCGAGGCTCGTGATCACCGCGGTCTCGCTGTTGAAGGGAATCTCGAGGACGGCCATCGTCCCGAGCAGCCAGGCGAGTGCGGCGACGACGGGGGCGAGCGTGACCGCGCCCAGCGAGAGCGACCGGTGGCGCACCCAGTAGAGGACAGTGAGGAAGACGAGGATGACGACGAGCGTGACGCCAAAGGCCTGGACGAGCGTCTCGAGCAAGGCGTCCTGGACGACGGCGGTGGTGATGGGGCCGCCGGCGGCGATCGCCGTCACGGGTCCGTTGGCCTCGATCGCCGCTGTGAGTTCCCGGGTGTCCTCGGCGACGTCCTGTGCGGCGGCGTCGCCGCGGACGTCGACGAGGAGCCGACTCGTCTCGTACTCCCCGCCCTCGGTGCGGTAGATGACCTCGCCCGCGCGCTCGTCGTCGACCTCGAACAGGACGTCGTAGAAGCCGGCGACGTCCTCGTTGGGCAAGCCGTCGCCGGCAGTGTCGCGCGTTTCGAGTTCGGCCGCGACGGTTTCGTTGTCGGCTGCGAGCTCGCGAACCACGGTATGTGGCCCCTCGATCGCGGCCTCGCCGTCGGGCTCGCGGAGGATCGTTCCGTCGTCGTCGACCCCGTCAGTCGCCTCGTCGATCGCCTCGAGGGCGGCCGGATCGGTCACGTCCGCACGTATCAGCACCTGGGCCTGACTGCCCTCTCCGCGCTCGCGGAAGTTCTCGCCCAGGTATTCGGCGTCGTCGGCGATGGTGTACGTGTCCGGGGCGAGCGGGCCGGGCAACGACTGGGCCCACTCGGGGGCGTCCTCGGGAAGGAAGTCGGCCTCGTTGAACTCCGTGTCGATGCCGGTCGCGCCGTAGGCCCCGCCGACGGCGAGCAGGAAGGCGACGGCGACGACGGCCAGTGGCGCACCACGGGCGAGGGCGACCGCTCCCGAGAGCCCCCGGTTGACGAGCCCCGCACCCACGCCGAACGGCGATTTCGCCCGGTTGCGGTCGAATCTCCCCTCGAGCAGTCCGTCGACCTCGACTTTCAACGCGGGGACGAGCGCCGCGAAGACGACGAACGTCGCAAGGATGCCCCCGGCGCTCAGGATGGCGAAGTCCTGAATCGCCGGCAGGGGACTGACGACGTTCGAGAGGAAGCCGACGCCGGTCGAGAACGTCGCGGCGGCGAGCGCGAGGACGACGCCCGTGAGCCCGAGGCCCATCCCCGCCGTCGGGCCAATCAGCCCGCCGTCGGTCGCGTCGGGGCTCGGAGCTTTGGGATCTGGCCCGGACTCGAGGTCGCCCGCGCGGGCCTCCCGGTATCGCATCACGACGTGCAGCGAGTAGTCGATCGCCAGCCCGATCAGCAAGAACGGAACGGCGATGAGCAACTGGCTCATCGGGATCTCGAGCCAGCCCATGATGCCGGCGAGCCAGGCCATCACGACGCCGATGCCGACCAGTCCGAGCAGGACGTCGACGACGTCGCGGTAGGTCACCCCGAGGACGACCAGCACGAGCACGAGCGCGACGGGGGTGATGATCGCGAAACTGTCGCCGACGGCGTTCGCCGACGCCTCGTCGCTTATCCCCTGGCCGAAGACGAACGCGTCGGAAAAGCGCTGGTCGACCAGTTCGGCGATCCCGACCTGGGCGTCGTCGGCCGCCTCGGTGTCGTCGTCGGGCCCGCTGTCGTCGACCTGGAAGATAAAGGCGATTCGCGATTCGGCCTCGGTCGACCCCGGTTCGTACCCCGCCGGGAGGAACTCGTAGGCCTCGTCGCGCCGGTCGGCGTCGGGATCGAGAACGTCCGCGAGTACCGCCTCGACCCCCTCGTCCGAGCGGGACTCGAGGGCGTCGATCTGTTCCTCGAGCGGCGGCATCCCCGCCTCCTCGAGTTCCTGCCGTTCCGCCTCGAGTTCCGCACGGTCGTCCTCGAGACGCTCGAACTCCTCGGCGAGGACACCCATCGTCCCTCGCTGGTAGAGGTCCCCGCGTTGGTCTCTGAGCTCCTCGAGGCGCTGTTGTTCCGTCTCGTCGCGCTCTGTGGCCTCGAGGCGCACGAGTTCGTCCTGGCTCTCTCTGAGCGTTCCCGCCGTCGACTCGAACTCCCCACGTTGCTCCGCTGTGAGGCCCTCGCCCGCGGCCTCGAGGACGTCGTCGTACCGGGTCTCGAGGTCGGCCGTCCGCTCGTCGTAGGTCCCCTCGTCGATCCCCCCGGCCTCGTACTCGAGGGCCGCCGTCGTGTGCTCGGTCTGGATCTCGAGGACCTCCTCGAGGGCGACCTCGAGGCGCGTGGCGGTCCCGTTCAACTCCGCCGCCCGCTCGCCGAGTTCGGCCCCGCGGTCCTCGAGGTCGGCTGCCCGATCCTGGCGGATCGCCGTGCTCGCGACGACGTTCTCGAGGGCGAGCACGCCCTCGTCCTCGAGGGTCGCGTTCAGCGCCGGGTCCTCGCGGACGTCCCGTTGGAGGAACAGCCCCTCGAGTAACGACTCGCGGGTGAGGACGTCACCGCCTTCCTCGCGGACGACGAGCTGGGCGACGACGGCGTCGTCGGTGCCGTAGGTCGCCTCGATCTCCTCGAGTGCCGCCGTCTCCGCCGAGTCGGTCTCGAACTCCCCGATGCCGGCGTCTTCGGTCTCGCCGACGACCGCGCCCGCGGCGACGAGAAGGGAGACGACGAGCAAGACGGCGATCACGAGGCGGCTGTTCTCGACGATCGTCGCGGCGTATCGGCCGGGGAGCGATCCGTTCATCGGGCGGACGGGGGCTCGTGACGGTCGGCTCCGGTCGGTCCCGGCCTGGGAGTGGTCCGCGTGGCTTCGGTCCCATCGACGGTCATGGTATCCGTTCAGGACACAGACGGGTATCAACGTTCGGCCGGCTCTCGCCCGTCGAAAACGGGGTGGCGATGGATATCACGCGCGTTCGACCACGACGCGAAACAGCTAACACGCTCGCCGGGAGTACCCGTACGTATGCACGGCGTACGTACGAGTCCCACCGCCATCGCCCGCGCCGCCGTTTTCGTAGGGGCGTCCTAGCCCCACCCACACCACCCCCGTTTCGACGGATGTATTGTGTCCGACCGGTATTCACCGAGCAACGACAGGTATGAGCACGTACGAGACACGATCGATGGCGAGTACACACCGAACGGAGGCAACGAACGCATGAGTACGGACGCAAGCGAACGGAAGGACGGCCTCGAGGGCGGGTACGACCCCGAAGCGATCGAGGCAAAGTGGCAGGCGCGGTGGGTCGACGAGGACGTCTACGCCTACGAGGGCGAACCGGGACAGGACCCGAACACGACCTACGCGGTCGACACGCCGCCGCCGACGGTTTCGGGCAGTCTGCACATGGGCCACCTCTATGGCTCGACGCTCCAGGACTTCGCCGCCCGCTTCCAGCGGATGGCAGACGGCGACGTCCTCTTTCCTTTCGGCTACGACGACAACGGGATCGCGAGCGAGCGGCTGACCGAGAAAGAACTGGATATCCGCCACCAGGACTACGAGCGCCGGGAGTTCCAGGAACTGTGCCGGGAGGTCTGTGCGGAGTACGAGGCGGAGTTCACCGAGAAGATGCAGTCGCTTGGCACCTCGATCGACTGGAATCACACCTACAAGACGATCGAACCTCGCGTCCAGCGGATCTCCCAGCTTTCCTTTCTCGATCTCTACGAGAACGGCCGGGAGTACCGCAAGAAGGCCCCGGCGATCTGGTGTCCCGAGTGTGAGACGGCGATCTCACAGGTCGAGACCGAAGACGACGAACGCCACGCCCACTTCAACGACATCGCCTTCGAGATCGCAGGGGAGAACCCACCTCGCGAGGAGTTCGTCATCTCGACGACCCGGCCGGAACTGATCCCGGCGTGTGTCTCCGTCTTCGTCCACCCCGACGACGAGGACAACGAAGACCTCGTCGGCGAGACCGCCCGCGTCCCGATCTTCGGCCACGAGGTGCCGATCATCGAAGACGAGCGCGTCGACATGGAGAAAGGCAGCGGGATCGTCATGTGCTGTACCTTCGGCGACCAGAAGGACATCGAGTGGTACCAGGCCCACGACCTGCCCCTGCGGGTGGCCATAGACGAGACCGCGACGATGACCGACCTCGCCGGCGACTACGAGGGCCTATCCACCGTGGAGACCCGCGAGGCCATCGTCGAGGACCTGGACGAGGCGGGCTACCTCCGAGAGCGCCGTGAGATCGTCCACGACGTCGGCGTCCACGAGCGCTGTGACACCCCAGTCGAGTACCGCGTCTCCAAACAGTGGTACGTCGAGGTCTTAGATCACAAAGACGAGTACTTGCAGGCCGGCCGGGAGATGGAGTGGTACCCCGAGAAGATGTTTACCAGGTATCGCCACTGGATCGAGGGGCTCGAGTGGGACTGGCTGATCTCCCGACAGCGCGACTCGGGGATCCCGTTCCCGGTGTGGTACTGTAGTGAGTGTGACCACGAGATCCTCGCCGAAAAGGCGGACCTGCCGGTCGATCCCCTCTCGGACGACCCGCCCGTCGACACCTGTCCCGAGTGTGGCGCTGAGGAGTTCGTCGCCGAAGAGGACGTCTTCGACACCTGGGCGACCTCCTCGCTTACCCCCCTGATCAACGCCGGCTGGGATTGGGACGAAGAGGCCGAGGAGTTCACGATGGCGAACCCGGAGCTCTATCCGTTCGATCTGCGCCCCCAGGGTCATGACATCATCTCCTTTTGGCTGTTCCACACCGTCATCAAATGCTACGAGCACACCGGCGAGGTGCCGTTCGACGCGACGATGATAAACGGGCACGTCCTCGATGAGAACAGAGAGAAGATGTCCAAATCGAAAGGCAACGTCGTCGAGCCGAGCGAAGTGCTCGCGGAGTACCCCGTCGACGCCGTTCGATTCTGGGCCGCCAGCGCCGCCGTCGGCGACGATTTCCCGTTCTCCGAGAAGGACATCGTCGCCGGGGAGAAACTGCTTCGCAAGCTCTGGAACGCCTCGAAACTGGTCGATACCCTCGCACCCGAAGACCCCGAGGAGCCCGAAGAGTTCGAGGCCATCGACCGCTGGCTGCTCGCGGAACTCGACGACGCCATCGAGGATCTCACCGACCACCTCGAGGCCTACGAGTTCGCCAAGGCACGGGACCGCCTGCGGACGTTCTTCTGGAACACGTTCTGTGACGACTACCTCGAGATCGCCAAGGGCCGCGAGGACAACCCCTCGACGGGGTACGCCCTGCGGACGGCCCACCGGACCTTCCTGAAGCTGTGGGCACCGTACCTGCCCCACGTCACAGAAGAGATCTGGCAGGCGACCTACGCGGAGAGCGAGGCGCAACGCGCCTCGGACAGTCGAGCGGCGGAGCCGCGAGACAGCGAGGCGGACGCTTTCGACAGCGTCCACACCGAAGACTGGCCCGAGCCACGGGGCTACGAGGCCGACCTCGAGGCCGGCGAGACGGCGATGGAGGTCATCTCCGCGCTGCGTCGGTACAAGAGCGAACGCCAGTTGCCCCTGAACGAAGACCTCGAGGGCGTCTCCGTCTTCGGCGCGGTCGAGGGCTTCGAGGACGCCATCCGGAACGTGATGCACGTCGGCGAACTCGAGGTCCTCGAGGACGAACCCGAGATCACGACCGAGGTCGCCTCGATCGACCTCGATTACTCGAAGGTCGGGCCGAAGTTCGGCTCGAAGGTCGGCGAGATCGACGCGGGGCTGGAGGCAGGCGAGTACGAAATCGACGGTGACACACTCGAGGTCGCCGACGAGGAGCTCGGCGAGGAGCTGTTCGAGGTCTCCCTCGAGCGAACGTACTCGGGCGACGGCGAGATGCTCGAGACCGAGTCGGCGGTCGTCATCGTCGAGTAGCCTCGGCGGGAGCCGTCCGGGTCACCGGGTGGGTACCGCGCCCGTCTCGAGCTTTCTGATCCGGATCGAGAGCGCGAGAAAGAGCGCAAGCAGCGTGAACGCCGTCTCGCCGGCGGCGATCACGCCGAGTGCGTCGGCGGCGAGGAACATCGGTTCGTCTCGAGGGACGGGGATCGTCGTGTGGTGGGGGTCGCCGACGATCGGGATGAAGTAGTCGACGACCAGGTCGACGCCGTACCAGAGGAGGGCGACGGCGACGGCCCACACGGGGAAGTCCGTGATCCGATGGAGGACGAACGCCTGGACGACCATCGCGAGGTGACTCCAGAAGAGAAACTGGAACATGAGCGGATGGGTCTGGGCCGAGTACGTTTCGTAGAACGCGAGCAGGGTGTAGGGCGTCCACAGCCCCAGGATGACGTTTCCGAAAAAGGCCAGTGCCGTGAGCCAGGGCTGTTCGTAGCCGAGTTTCCAGGCGGCAAACGCCAGGGCGATCAGAAGCGTCGCGACGGGGCTGTCGGGGACGAACGGCCACATGACCGTCGCCGTCTCGGCGAACTGGTGGCGATAGAACCAGAAGCCAAAGGCCGTCCCCGCGAGGTTGATCGCGACGACGAGCCAGACGAACCGGAGCCCGAGGTCCTCGATCCGTTTCGGGACCGGCGCGAGATACGTCGGAAGCGGGTCCCGGTCGGGGAGCCCGGACATCGCCGTCATCGTTCCCAGTGAGGGGAAGGCCTGTCAAAACGATGCCGATCGAACCAGCAATATCAACCGGATGTGTGGGAATACGCGTAAATACGGGGGCTCCTAACTCCGCGTCATGGCCGAAGAAACCGATCTTGAACAACTACGCCGCGGAACCGACCTGGTCAAACGCGGCTTTGCCCGAATGCAGAAAGGCGGCGTCATCATGGACGTCGTGAACAGAGAACAGGCCCGGATCGCCGAAGACGCGGGTGCCGTCGCCGTGATGGCCCTCGAGGCCGTCCCCGCGGACATCCGCAAACGCGGCGGCGTCGCCCGGATGGCGGATCCCGCCGACATCGAGGGGATCATCGACGAAGTGTCGATTCCCGTGATGGGCAAGTCCCGGATCGGTCACACGAAAGAAGCCCAGATCCTGGAGGCGATCGGCGTCGACATGATCGACGAGTCGGAAGTCCTGACGCCGGCGGACGACGCCTACCACATCGACAAACGCGACTTTACCGCACCCTTCGTCTGTGGCGCCCGGAACCTCGGTGAGGCCCTGCGCCGGATCGAGGAGGGCGCGGCGATGATCCGCACCAAAGGCGAGGCCGGGACGGGCGACGTCAACCAGGCCGTCCACCACCAGCGGACCATCAAAGGTGAGATCCGCAAGATCGAGGGGATGAAACACGAGGAACGGGAGGCCTACGCCCGCGAGATCGAAGCGCCCGCCGAACTCGTCCACGAGACCGCCGAGATGGGCCGGCTCCCGGTCGTCAACTTCGCCGCCGGCGGCATCGCGACCCCCGCAGACGCCGCGCTCATGATGCACCACGAGTGTGACGGCATCTTCGTCGGCAGCGGTATCTTCGGCGCGGAGAACCCCGTCGAGATGGGCGAAGCGATCGTCGAGGCGACGAACGGCTGGGACGACCCCGAGACCCTCGCGGAGATCTCGAAGAACCTCGGCAAGGGGATGAAAGGCGACGCGAACGTCGACCTGCCCGAAGAGGAGAAACTGCAGGGCCGAGGCGTCTGAGAGGCGTTCCACGCCGTTTTGCGAATAGCCGACCGTTTTCCGTAGGTTCACCCATCAGTGTACGTCCCGCCACGTAACGAGTCCGAGGAGGACGAGGTAGGCGACTACCGCGCCGATCCCCGCCGAGAGCACACTCGAGGGCGCGACTACCGTCCCGGCTGTCGCGATTACGAACGCGCTCGCGAGCGTTGCGACCTGGACGGGCGGTCGCTCCCAGCACGCTCGAATCCGGTCGTACGCTCGAGTCGCGAGCGCCTCGAAGACGACAGTTCCGAGCACACCGAGGAGGAAAAACGGGGTCGAGAGGGTGGCCTCGACGGCGACGAACGCGAGGAGAAATGCGGCCAGTGCGATCACCGCGAGCGTGCCGTCCCGTCGGCGACCCATTCGCGTGGCTATCCGCGGTGGACGGTCGCGCCCTCGCCGACGGCCGTCTGGTAGGCGCGGCTGTCGACGCCGGCGGAGTCGAACGCGCCGACCATCGCCCCGGCGACGGCCCGTCGGTCCGACCGGCGACAGACCGCGAGGACGGTCGGCCCAGCGCCGCTTACGGTGACGCCGGTCGCGCCGGCCTCGAGTGCGGCCTCGCGGACGTCGTCGTAGCCGTCGATGAGCGCGGCGCGTTCGGGGGTGACGATGCCGTCGTCCATCCCACGGCCGACGAGTTCGGGGTCGTCGCGTGTCATCCCGACCGCGAGGGTGGCGGCGTTGCCGACGGTGGAGACGACCTCGTCCATCGTGGCCGACTCGGGGACGACGCCTCGAGCGTCCCGCGTCGAGACCGAAATCTCGGGGAGACAGGCGACGAGCGAGACGTTCGCGTCGACCTGGGTGACGCCGTCGTCGGTGACGACGGTAAAGCCACCTAACAGGGCGGGGGCGACGTTGTCGGAGTGGGCTTCCCCCGAAACGAGTGCCTCGCCCTCGGCGGCGACGGGGATCAGTTCCTCCCGGGAGAGGCCCCGATCGTAGAGTTCGTTGAGCGCGAGGGCAGCGGCGGCGGCACTGGACGCCGACGAACCGAGCCCGGAGGACGGACGGACGCCCTTGTCGATGCGGATGTGGGCGGGTGCGTCGAGTTCCTTCGCGACCGCGCCGACGGTGTTCCTCTCGGGGTCTTCCGGAATGTACTGGCTGCCGACACCGGTGACGGTGATCGCGGTTTCAGCTGCCCGCCTAACGCGTACCACGTCGGCGGGGTTCTCGAGGGCGACGCCGAAGACGTCGTAGCCGCTTCCGAGGTTCGCGCTCGTCGCCGGTGCCCGCACGGTGAGCATAGGCGGCTTTTTCCAGACTGCAGGCAAAAAGGTAGCGAAGCGTGGATCAATCGTCGGCGTCGACCGGCCGTGGTCCCGCCGTGTCGAGGCGATCGAGTGCGACAACCAGCCCGACCGAGAGCGCCGACCCGATCAGTGCGAACCCGGCGAGCATTCCGAAGAACGCGGTGAGGGTGAACGAACCGAGGACGAACCCGCCGACCGCGATGCTCGCCGAGCCGAACCCGAACTCACCGAGGTAGGTGTACCCATAGGAGAGTCCACGGGTGTCCGCGGGCGTGTGGACGGCGACGGCCTCCTGGTAGAACGGCTGGATGGCAAAGAGGAAAAAGCCGATCAGGACACAGAGAGCGACCAGCGGCCCGAAGCCCAGCCCGGCGACGGGGACGAACGCGAGCGCCAGGAGTGCAAGGATCGCGAAGACGGCCGCCAGTCCGCGTTCGGCGGGCATCCGGCTCGTGAGCTTCCCGCCCGTGTACTGGCCGGCCATCCCGACGACCAGCAAGCCGACGTAGAGGTAGTCGCCGGGGTCGATCCCCGCTAAATCGACCCCCGGATCGAACGCGGCCATCGCGGGCAACCCGGCCAGGATCTCGGGGAGGTAGGTGAGGATGCCCCGGTAGAACAGCCCCTCGAAGGTGACGATGACGAAGACGACGGCGAACGTACCCGCAAAGAGCGCCCTCGAGTTCGCGAGAAACTCCGGGAGGGAGAGGTCCCCCTCTCCGTCCGTGGCCTCGCCGTCGACGGCGGCGGTCGTCTCGAAGCGAGCACGCAGGCCGTAGGCGACGGCTACGAGTCCCGGGAGGGCGAGGACCGCGGCGACGAGTTGCCACTCGAGGACGATCAGGAGGGTGGCGGCGACGAACGGGCCGAGTGCGATACCGACGTTGCCGGCGATGCCGTGCCAGGCGAAGACCGTCCCCCGCTCCTCGACGCCGGTGCTGATAAGCGAGAGTCCGGCGGGGTGGTAGACGCTGGCGGCGAGCCCCCAGAGGAGCAAGCCGGCGGCGATGCCGACGATCGAGTCCGTGAGTGCGAGAACGAAAAACGAGAGGCTCATCCCGGCCAGACAGACGAGGACGAGTCGCTTCGGTCCAAAGCGGTCGGCGAGGACGCCGGCGGGCAGCGCGCCGAGTCCGAGGGGGGCGTAACCGACTGCGACGACGACACCGAGGACGGCCACGGAGACGTCGAACTCGGCGAGCCAGACGACCAGGAAGATGGGGATCGACGTCTCGAACCAGTGGACCAACGCGTGGCCAGTCATGGTGAAGCCGGCGATCGATCGGTCGTTCGCGTTCAGTGCCATCCGGGTGTGTCCCAACGGGTGCACTCGGACCACTTAGCCGCTCGGAACCCGGCCTGCGGGCTCATCCCAGGTCGACGGGATCGACCTTCAGATACTCACGCATCAACACCGTCGCGTACGACCCTTTCGGCAGGGAAAACGAGAGGGTGAGCGGCTCGAGGTCGTACTCGAGGTCGGTCCGGACGAGGATCGCCCGGCGGGTGCCCGTCGAGTGAAACTCCCCGGGCAGATCGAAGTCCGCGGGCTCGAGGTCGAGTTCGTCGAGAACGGCCCGTTCGATCTCGCCCTGTTCGCCGTCGGCGAGGTCGGTCTCGGTGCCGACCAGCGGCGCGGTGACGAACGCCCGTCCGCGCTCGCAGTGGCGGGTGACCGACCGCACGCGTTTCTCGGTCACGCGCTGTTCGCGGTCGACGTCGGGTAACTCGAGGCCGTCTGGGGCGTCCGTGTCCGCAAAACAGACCACGTCACCCTCGAGGGGCCGATCGAAAGGCAGGCCGCGTTCGAGACGTTCGCTCAACATGCGGTTGAACGCGTACGATTGGGCGGCGTGGACGAACAGCCGCTGGAGATTGGAGGGGAGCCGCTCGAGGGCCGCCCGGAACGTCTCCGGGCGCTCGTCGTCGGCTTCGGCCAGGCCGTGGAGCAGGGAGCGTTCGTAGCGCAGTCTGTTCGGAAAGCGCTCGAGTGACTCCCCCCAGTCGCGGCTCTCCGCAACGAACGTTCGAGCTTCCCGAGTCGATTCGGGTTCGGCCTCCGTCGGATTGCCGAGGTAGGCCATCACGGCCCCCTCCCAGTTCCCGCGGACGATCTCGAGGCCGACCTCGTGAGTCACTGGCCGTTTGCTCCCGAAGCGTTGCTGGCCGAAGAAGTTGGGGACGCCGACCGTCGTTTTCTCCCCGTCCTCGAGGCCGCCGAAGGTCTCGAGTTCGTCGGTGATCGCCGCGACGTTTCCGGGGGCGTCGGGGTCGCTCACGACCAGTTCGAAGGCGTTGCCCGCCAGGTCGCCGAACTCGATGGAACGGCCGGCCCGGCCGAGGACCTCGATCTCCGCGCCGTTTACCTCGGGGAGGTCCTCGGGATCGGCCCCGTAGACCGAAAAGAGCTGGGTCGTCACGGCGTACTTGTCTTTCGTGCCGGCCCAGGAGACCCGCTCGCGGCTCACGCCCAAGGCGTCGGAGAGGCGCGAAGCGAAGTCGTTCGTGTCCCACCCAGAGAGGGTGGCCCGGAAGACGAGGTGTGGGTAGGCGTCCGTGGTCGCGTCGAGTGGCTCGGTCGAAAAGCGCTC
>Ga0207421_10004761_pt1 | contig 15480 bp, 13 predicted proteins | sample SodLakKL_010_SED_4_FD_187542 | JGI IMG/M metagenome (GOLD analysis project Ga0207421, IMG submission 187542) | Alkaline sediment microbial communities from Lake Tanatar, Kulunda Steppe, Russia - 8KL_010_SED (SPAdes) (version 2) | ecosystem: Environmental > Aquatic > Non-marine Saline and...
GCCGCATTTCTCAACACCCCGTTCACCAGCCCGGAGGCGCGTCTGCAACCCGCCCGTCGCGCCAACTCCACGGCACGGTCGCACGCCGCGTAAGCTGGAACGCGCATGTAGCGCAGCTGGTACAGGCCCATACGCAAGATATTGCGCACCGGCCTATCCAGATCGTGCACTTTATACCGGATGAACTGCGCGAGTACGTGATCCAGTTCAAGACGGCGCCGGAGAGTGCCGTAGGCCAGTTCGGTTATGAATCTGGCATCACGCGCGTCAAATTTTTTGCGCCGCAAGATCCCGTGCAGTACCTCAGAAGCCCAGGCCCCTTCCTCCACCCGGTTCAGTATCTGCAGGGTCACCTCTCTCGGGGTTTGCACTTCGCTCATGCTGCGGTCTTCACCTCTCGATCCAACTCCCGTGCAGCGCTGCTCCGCTGCCTGTGTGAACATAGTAGCCCTCCGGAACCCTACCGAGCAGTAAACTGAAGGGGAAGGCCGGTCCTTTCCTGCCGAATACTGGGGACGTACCGATAATCATCACATCAGAAACATCGATGCTCGTGGTAAAGGCCCGCTGGATCCACATGCCGAGGTAAGGAGAAATGAGAAGCAGCGCCGCCCCGCCCAGCATCACCGCACCCAGCTGAAGCCGGCCGCCGGCCAAAAGCACCGTAAGATACAGCACGGCGAAGAGAAAATTGCCGACGGCCTGGGAAGTGCCGCAGTGACGGTGCACGGCCAGATCGTGCTCGCCCCTCTGCAGGCGGAGCAGGGCCTCACCAGCCGCCCTGCTCAGAGCGCGGTCATCACTCCAACCCCGGATTAAAAACCCATCTTCGCTGGCCAGGCCGGCCAACCTCCGCACCCCATATCTCTGTTGCAAGACGTTAATGGTCGCATGTTCCAGTGCGTGGTTGCGCCGGAGACGCGCATTTGCAGCTATACCGACAATCTGACGTGGAATGTACACAATGTCAATCAGACTCCTGATCATCAATTTCACCGGCAGGATAAATAGGAAGATGAACAGCAAAGGAAGCGCAAACCACATTGCGATGAGCGCGAAAAAACCCATCAGCGTCTACGCCCCCGGAGCAGCAAGAGATAAACAAACTGCATCAACGCCATCAGCGCCGCGGCAAGGTAGGTCAGTGCCGCCGCGTTGAGTACGGCGCGAACACCCCGCCGCTGCTCGCCCCGCACGTACCCGCCGGCCTCCAGTGCATACATGGCACGGGCCGAGGCATTGTACTCCACCGGCAGCGTGATGAGCTGAAACACCAGCGCTGCGCCAAAAAAAACTATCCCGAGCGTCATCAACAGCTCGCCTGCAGTTCCGGCTATCAGCAGCCCTATAAAGAACAGGGGAAATGCCATTGATGAACCAAACTGGGTAACCGGGATGATCGCATTACGCATACCTAACCACACGTACCCGGTGTGATGCTGGATGGCATGGCCGGCCTCGTGTGCGGCAATACCGAAGGCAGCCAGTGACCTGCCCCGAAAGACATTGGGCGAAAGACGAACTGTACGTGACCGCGGATCATAGTGATCCCCCAGCTCGCCACGGTCGATCTGCTCAATCTGCACGTCATGAATGCCTGCATCGTGCAGCAGCTCCCTGGCCACCTCTGCCCCGGTCTTGTGCGCTGATGCCCTCACCTGAGAGTAACGTTCGAAAGCACCGCGCACTCTGGATTGTGCAACTGACGCCAGAATAAGTGCTGGCATGATCAGAATCAAATAGAGCGGATCAAACCAGAACATGGTCCAAACCCTCCTCATGGTCCAGAACTCTCTGCAGGGCAATTTTGAGCGATGCCACATTCACATCCGTATTATAGCATGGTCCCTCGGGTCGCTCATTTACGACTCCAATTACCGGAATCTTCGCAACATCGCGAATGCCTTCTGCCAGCTCCCTCTCGCAGGCGACCGCAACTATGGCCCGGGGGCGAATCTGTTTCACAAAGCGCCGTGCCTGAGTTCCCCCGGTAGAAACCCGGACAGATACATCCAGCGACTCGGTGACTTCCAAAATCCTGGCCATTGCACATTCCCCGCATCGCCGGCACTGCCCAACATCCTGCGTGACCTTGTGCACGCAGTCCGCCCACTGAAGACAGCGCGGCAGCAGTACCAGTACGTCTGCGCGCTGCAGTTTCGGCCCGGTTCGCTCGGCCACCGCATTGTTTACGGCGATAAAGGATCCCTGCACCTCATCGCGAGAGCGACCTAGCATCCGACCGGCAACCGTCGCCAGGGGCAGCACCACCAGAAGGACAGATTGCACGAAACGCCGCGTCAACGGGGCAATGCGTCTGTCTGTCACAACAAACCAGATTACAGCCGCCAGGGACAGGCCGATCCCCATCACGAACGCGGCCATACCGATCTCCAACAGCAGCACCAGCCAGTTCTTGACCGCCTCGGTGTGCCGCACGAGCAGGTATACCGCCGCCAGACCGACCAGAACTACCAGGACGGCCGCCGCTGCGGCGGTGACCACGAACAGCCGCTTTCTCCGCCGGGTGAGGACAATCGATCCCTGGCTTGTGCGCATCTCGCTATTCATCAGCTGACGCCCCGCCTTCGCCCAGCATATCTCCTTGGGCAATTTCGTGCCCATTGATGAAGTCATCGATATCCATGGGACGGCTCCCGGCAGGCTGCACGGCCCTCAGCAGGCAGCTGCCGGAACTACAGGCCACGCGGATGAACTCACGCCCCACGTCCAGGACCTCACCCGGCTGTGCTGATCCGTCAGTCTCAGCCGAGGCCTCAGCCCGGAGCACCTTGAGCTTGTAGTCCCTGTGCATGGTCCAGGCTCCCGGACGGGGGGAAAATGCGCGGATCCGGTTGACAATAGACCCGGCAGGTTCCGTCCAGTCTATCTGCAGTTCTTCTCGCCTTATCTTCGGTGCAAATGTGGCCCTCGACGAATCCTGTTCGCGCGGTCGCGCTTCGTCCCGGGCAATTTTTTCCAGAGACTCGAGAACCAGCCTCCCACTCAAAACCGCCAGTCTATCATGCAAGGCTCCAGCGTCTTCCTGCCCGGAGATGGGGGTTGCGCGCTGTGCGAGGATGGGCCCCGCATCCATCTCCGGCTGCATGTAAAATACCGTAACCCCGGTCTCTTTCTCTCCAGCGAGCAACTGTCGCTCAATGGGAGCCGCTCCGCGGTACAGAGGTAGAAGGGATGGATGGGCATTTATACACCCTTGCCGGGGAATCTCCAGGATCTCCGGCTTCAGAAGCCGGCCATAGGCGCAGGTGATGATGACATCTGGTTCGAGCCATCGCAGTTGACGCGCCAGCTCGTGATCATCGCTTTTTCCTGGCTGCAGTACCGGGATGCGAGCGCACTGGGCCAACCGCTTCACAGGCGTGGGCTGAAGCTTCTGCCCCCGCCCGCGCGGGCGATCTGGTGCGGTGACCACACCGACCACGGTGCAGTTGTTGTCGAGCAGGGCCCGGAGAGTGTATGTGCTGAACTCCGGACTGCCCATGAATACCACCCGCAGCTGGGTCTCCGGTGCAAGGCGGATAACCCGGTCGCTCCGGTCGACAAAGAGAGTGCCCCTCAGGTGATCAATCTCGTGCCGCAGCACCCGGGCCGGCCAGCCGTGAAGATCAAGCCAAAACGTCTCCCCATCCCGATCCGCGGCGCGAAGGCGGAGTTCTGTGGGCCGGGTGACTTCTCCGAGATAACCGGGGACACTCAGACAGCCCTCAAATGCCGTCTCTTCTCCTTTCTCCCTCAGAATCTCGGGGTTGATGAGCTCGACGGGCCCCTCACCGTAATCGGCGACGATGACCTGTTCGGGGACGCCCACCTGCACTGCAGCCAGGCCAGCTCCCCGGTTGTGGTACATGGTCTTAGTCATACGGTCCAAAAGATTCCACAAACGGCGATCGAATTTGTGAACCGGTTCGCACTCTCTCTCCAGCTGCGAATCACCGATGGTGATCAGATCCATCCGTTCTTCGGGAGGCGAGATAACACCGGTAACTTCCATTGTAAATCATCCTCACCACTGGCGTTGCATCTGGATGCGTGAAGGAAATTCAGAGCATCTGCATAGGGTCCACATCCACAGTGATGCGCGGGTCTTGTGATCCCACACGCATATTCTGCAACACTTCCTCTAACCCTGCAAGAGACGCCGTCGAAGGATCCATCTTCAACAGCAAATGCCACCGATAGCTGTCTTTGATGCGATCAATCGGAGCTGGGGCCGGTCCGATGATCTCGACCCCCGTGTCAAGGGCCTTCTGGATCTGTCGAGCCAGGTCCTGCGCCCAGAACTGCACCCGCGCTTCCGGTCGACCCCGCAGGAGCAGGCGCACCAGCCCCCCGTAAGGAGGATATCTCACCTGTCGGCGCTCGTCTAATTCACACCGGTAGAACCTGTCAAGGTCGCCGGAGGCCGCGTGCACAACAGCCGGGTGCGCGGGCGCCATGGTCTGAATGATCACCTCGCCGCTGCGCTCGCCGCGGCCGGCCCGGCCGGCAACCTGCAGCAGAAGCTGAAACGTACGCTCGGCGCTGCGAAAATCGGGGAAATTGAGAGCTGTATCCGCGTCAATTACCCCTACCAGTGTCACACCCGGAACATCCCAGCCTTTGGCGACCATCTGAGTCCCGACCAGAATATCCACATCACCGGATGCAAATTGCTGATAGACCCTCCCCCGCGTGCCCTTGATCCTGGCAGAGTCAGTGTCCAATCGAGCCACCACCGCGCCGGGGAATGCAGCTCGGACAGCGGCCTCTACTTTCTGCGTGCCGGCCCCGCGGCGAGCCAGCCGGTGTCCGCCGCAGAATGGACACTGCGATGGAACCGGCATCCTGCGATCGCAATAATGACAGCGGAGTCGCTGTTCTTTGCGGTGATAAGTCATGGTCACGTTACAGTGGGCGCATTGAATTGCCTCGCCACATTCGGTGCACAGCAGAAATGAAGAGTATCCCCTGCGGTTGAGAAACAACACTGATTGCTCGCTGCGCTCCAAGCGATCAACAATGCAGCGGTGCAGGTGCCGGCTGAATAGGCTGCGGTTGCCGGCGGCCCACTCCTCCCTTATGTCCACAACTGTGACCTCGGGCATGGGACGCTCGTCCACCCGCCGCGGCAGGGAAAGTCGGGTCGCCTGACCGGACCGTGCCCGGTGATAGCTTTCAAGACAGGGGGTGGCCGAACCGAGCAGCAGGGGGCACCCCGCGCGTTCGGCACGCCGGCGAGCAACACGCCTTGCATGGTAGCGCGGAGCACTCTCCTGCTTATATGCCGAGTCGTGCTCCTCATCCAGCACTATCACGCCGAGATCCCGGCAGGGAGCAAAAACTGCCGATCGCGGTCCGAGGGCCACGTCCGCCTCACCCCGGTGCAGCCGGTACCATTCCGTTGCCCGCTCCTTGGGGGTGAGCTCACTGTGCATCACCGCCACTCGATCGCCGAAACGTCCCTTCACGCGAGCCACCATCTGTGGGGTGAGGGAAATCTCAGGCACCATCAGAATCGCGTCGCGGTCCTGCTGTAGGGCAACTGAAATAACGCGGAGGTATATCTCCGTCTTGCCGCTTCCCGTGACACCGTGCAGGAGAAACTCGCCAGGCTCACCGGCAGAAACTGCCGGCTCCAGCTCCTGCATCACCCGCTCCTGGTCATCAGTCAGATGGTCCGGCAGTGCGTGATGGTACTCACCATCGTAAGGGCGTTGCTCCCACCTCACCTCACGCCACCGCAGGATGCCCTTTTGTATCAGCGCATCCACCACCGATCCACTGACGTCAGCCCGACGGGAAAGCTCCTTTCTGGTTACTGGGGCTCCCAGGCGCTGGGCCGCCAGCAGCACCTGCCGCTGCTTATCGGAGAGACTCACACCGTCAGGAATATCGTCGGGTGAGTTCACCGTGGCCACCAGCAGCCGTTTCCGGATGGTACTGCTGTTCCTTCCCCGCGCAAAGTCCGGCGGCAGCATCGCCCGCAGGGCCACGGCCGGATGACAAAGATACTGCTGTGAAAGCCAGAAGGCCAGTTTTACATCATCTCCGGTAAGGTGAGGCTCGTCCATCACCAGCCCTCTGATGCTGCGCGTCTCCGAAACGCCGGGCTCTGTGAGCAGCTGCACAACGCATCCTGTGAGCACACGGTGCCCAAAAGGAACCCGGACGATGTGCCCCACCCGTACATTGCCAGCCAGATCACGGGGCAGCTTATAGTCAAAAAGAAGGGATTGCTGCCCAGATCCGCGCACAGGTGCATCAACGAGCACCCTAACATACGTGCGCCGTGAGCTCTCCTCAATAATTTCAGACACTGAGCACCCGCACCACCCTGTCTACAATTCCTCGGGCCAGGGGCAGCTTGTGCATCTCCGGGAGTGACTCGCTCCCCTCATCATCGATCAGCACCACACGGTTGGCATCCATGCCGAACCCACGAGCTTCACCCACTGGATTCAGGGCAATCATGTCCATCCCTTTGCGTCGCATTTTGTCCACAGCGCGCTCGGTGCCGGCCACCTCATCAGTTTCGGCCGCAAACCCGAGGATAAATCGCTTTCCTGATTCTTCACTCAGGGTAGTGACGATGTCGGGCGTGCGGACCATCTCACCCAGTTGGCCCTCATCCTTTTTGATCTTCTGTTCCGAGTGCCGGGCGGGGCGGTAGTCGCATACCGCCGCACACATAAATAGAGCGTCGGTTTGCGGCCAAAGGCGCCTGCACCGCTCCAGCATCTCCTCGGCAGAAGTGACCCGGTGCAGCTGCACACCGCGCGGAGCACTGAGGTCGGTGGGCCCGCTCACAAGATGCACACCAGCGCCCCGTTCGCGCGCTGCCCTGGCAAGTGCATAGCCCATCTTGCCCGATGAGGGGTTTGACAGGTAGCGCACAGGGTCGAAATATTCCCGGGTCGGCCCGGCAGTTACCAGGATTCTGTACCCTGAAAGTGAGCAATCGCCGTGCAGGGCGGAGGAAATCTCCTCTGTGATAACGCCGGGCTCCGGCAGACGACCCCGGCCCTCGGCTCCCGACGCCAGGCGTCCTCTGTCTGGTTCAATTACCTCGCATCCCAGCCCGGTCAGACAGCGCAGGTTCCTCTGTGTCACCGGATTGTCCCACATATTGGCGTTCATGGCCGGGGCAATGATCCTGGGCCCGGTAAATGCCAGCCATGTCGTGCTCAGAAAATCGTCTGCAATCCCGCAGGCGATCTTGGCAATGATGTTGGCTGTGGCCGGGACCACCGCAAAAAGGTCGGCGCGCTGCGCAAGTTCGATGTGTTCGACGTTCCACTGCTTGGGTTCTGCAAACATGTCGGTATAGACGGGATTGGCGGAGATAGTCTGAAAGGTCAGGGGCGAAACCAGCTCCGAAGCGGCATCCGTCATGACGACCATAACCTCCGCACCGCGCCTGCGCAACGCACTGACGACCTCTACCGCCTTGTACGCGGCAATTCCTCCTGTCACCCCGAACAACACAGTCTTGTCCTGCAGGTCTTCTGGGCTCTGCACGGTATTGTCTCCTTCGAATGGATTACAGGCTACTCTTCCGAGGCTTCCTCTTCCTCGCGTTCCGGTTGCTCACCCGTATTCGGTGCCAATATGCCGGCACTGAATTCCTCAAGGGCAATCACAACCGGTTTTTTTTCATCAGTATCCACCAGAGGGGTGGCACCCTCGTGCAGCTGCCGCGCACGGCGGGCCACGGCCAGCGTCAACGCGTACTTGTTGCCACTTCTAAGCAGCCCTTCGTAAAAGAATTCTCTTTCTGCCATATTCCAATATCACCTCATCAGCTATCTCTTTCATCTCCAACGTCAGAACCTACCTGCTGCCCCCTCAGTCTACCTGCAACCGTCTCGGGTTGGACCGCAGAGAGAATCACGTGCCCACTGTCCGTAATCACTACTGCTCGCGTCCGTCGGCCGTATGTGGCGTCTATCAAGAGTCCATCGTCCCGCGCCTCAGAAATAGTTCGCTTTATCGGCGCAGATTCGGGACTGACGATCGCGATCACGCGGTTGGCCGAGACCATGTTGCCGAATCCTATGTTCACCAGTGTAATTGATTTCACTGTATCCCTCCATCCACTTCGACATTTGTCCACCTGCTGTCACTCAATATTGCGCACCTGCTCCCTGATGTCCTCCAGGGCGGTCTTCATGCGTAGGGCCACGGCTGACAGGTCCGAATCGGCGACCTTGGCAGCCACCGTGTTGGTCTCCCTCAGCATCTCTCCCGCCAGAAACTCCAGTTTCCTCCCGGATCCTTTCTCCCCCGACAGCTCGGAGGCAAACTGTTCGATATGGCTTTCCAGCCTGCCAATTTCCTCCACAACACTGGTACGCTGCACGGCAAGGGCGACCTCGCTGCGAATGTCCAGATCCTCAACCGAACGCAGCTCCTCCGCCAATAGCTGCCGAACCCGCTGAATTACCGCCTCGCACCGGCGTCTCTCGACCTCGGGTGCGGACTCTCGCACCTGTTCAACCGCTCGCGAAAACTCTTCAAGCAGTGAACGCAGCCGCTCCTGCAGGGTGTTACCCTCCTCCCGTCTCATGTGTTCCGCCTCCTCCAGGGCGGCGGACAGACAGGATCTCAATAGAGATTCGATCTCGTGTGGTTCGGGAAATACCTCCTGCAGGTGCACGACCCCGGGAAGCCGAGCCATCTGACTTGCTGTGAGATCGAAGGCAAGATTATGAATTTCCGACAGCTCTTTCAAATACTCATAATATTCGCGCGCCAGCGACCTGTCAACGGAAAGACCCTGCGCTACCTCCGGGTGCGTCTCCAGGGTCAGGAACACTTCCACCCTGCCCCGGCGAAATGCCCGCTCCACCAGGCGGCGGCCGAGTACCTCCCACTCGGTGGGAATTGCAGAAGAAAGGTGGACCGATACATCGAGAAAGCGGTGATTCAATGTCTTGACCTCGGCTGCGGCCGTGTAAGCACCCTCTGACTCCTCGGCCCGGCCAAAGCCAGTCATGCTCATGAGGGACACATCTATCGCCTCCAACCAATCAGCAGTACCATCCCCAAGACGCCGGCAACCAGGAAGGTGATGGCCCCGAGAGCCGGGTACCCGAACAGATAGGGTGCACGATCGATCTGGATAATCAGGGACCCACCTATGATCAGGGCCGCAATCAGCAGACCTATGATGATCTTCTGGGCAATCCTGTCCAGGCCGGCGAGAAAGGAGCTCAGCCCGACGTGTCGGAAACGCATGGACAGATCTCCACCCTCGGCCCGGTCGACCAGCGAAGCAATCTTCTGCCCCCAGTGCCCAAGCCTGCGATTCCACCGGCGCACCCCGGTAATCCAGAATTGATCGAAATCCGCCCGCCTGCGTCGCCCCATCACGGATTGTATCCTGGGACGAATCTCCGCGAGCAGCTGCATCTCGGGATATATCTTTCGTGCCGACGACTCGGCCACCGCAACCGCCCGCAGCAGGGCCATATATCCCGAAGGCATCCCGATGCCATGCCGTCGCAGAACCGCCATTGTCTGCAGCAGCAGATGCCCGAGGCTGAGCTGGTCAAGCTCCTTGTCGTAGTTATACTCGAAGAGTTCCATAACGTCACGCCGGAACTCCCTGACATCCAGGTCCTCCCTTGGCTGTCCTATGTCAGCAAGAACCTCTGCCACAAAGCTGTAATCGCGGGTTATGACACCGGCCAGTAGATCGGTCAGATCCTCCCTGCTCTCATCGTCAACCACCCCGATATTGCCGAAATCAAAAAGCGCCAGGTATTCTTCGTCAACCACGAGGACATTTCCTGTGTGCGGGTCAGCGTGAAAGATGCCCATGTCCATTACCTGGTGCATGGACATATCCAGCGCACGGCTGGCGAGCCTCCTGCGCGTTTCGCCGGACAGATGATCAAGCTCGTCCAGTCTACGCCCCTCTATCCTCGACATGGTCAGCACCCGCCGCGTGGACACCTCGGAATATACCCTGGGAATCAAGACGTAGTCCTGTCCGGCAAACCCGCGCGCAAAAAGCCGTATGCTGTCAGCCTCGCGCGAAAAATCCAGCTCCTTCTGCAGCGTTCTCCCGAAATTACGGGCGAGGTCGGGAAGGCGATAGGGTCGAGATTCGGGAATGTGGCCGTGGATCAACCTGCTCAAAAATCCCACAATTTCTATGTCCTGCCGGATCACCCGGGCAATGTGCGGGCGCTGGATCTTGACCGCAACCGGGTCTCCGCCATAGGTGGCAGAGTGAACCTGCGCAACAGAACCGCTCGCCAGCGGCTCGCGCGAAAAATCCTCGAATATTTCCTCCGGGGCCGCGCCAAGCTCCTCCTCCACTACCTGAGCAACCTCCTCATAAGCGACCCAACCAGCCCGTTCCCGCAGCTTCTCCAGTTCGGTGATGAACTCCGTGGGAAGAAGGTCAACCCTGGTGCTGAGAATCTGCCCGATCTTGACAAAGGTCGGGCCGAGTTGTTCCAGCGCCTGGCGGGTCTGGACCGCCAGGTCAGCGCGGGAATCATCCATCTTTTTCGCCTTGCGAAAAGATAGCCGGAACGGCAGCGGGAGCCGCTCCAACAGCGGACCATAACCGTGGCTGACCAGGGTAGCGATAACCGTTTGCAGGCGTCTGGCATGTCGCAGCGCAAAGACCGTCATACGTCAACCCTCATTCTTTCGCAGATGACCTTTCACCAGCGCACTCCCCTCCGCTGGAGAGCCTGGCGCGCCGGGGCACTATTACCGTGCCGCGAAATGACTCGTGAACCGCCCCCCGCAATCTCAGGTCTCCTTCGCCATCCCAGCGCACCTGCAGCTTGCCGCCGGGCATCTTCACCCACACCGGGGAATCACATAACCCGCGCCGGATAGCCCATACAGCCGACGCACATGCCCCGGTACCACACGACCTGGTGAGACCGGAACCACGCTCCCATACGCGAACGCGCACCCGGTGACGGTCGATCACCTGGACGAATTCCACGTTCGCCCGTTTGGGAAATACCGCGTGGTTTTCAAACACCGGGCCAAGAGCAGGGACATCAATGGCCCACGGGTCACGTACAAACAGGACGCAATGCGGGTTGCCGACGCGAACTCCATATACTGGGATAATGTGTCCGACAATCTCGAGTGGGACTTCCTCCGCCACTGTTTCGTACGGTCCACGCATTGGCACCTCGCCGAGGCGAAACTGCGGTCCGGCCATGACGGCCTCCACTGCAAGCCGACGGCCAGACGAAAATACCTGAATACCGACGATACCATCCCGGGTCTCAACGGAAAACTCCTGCTCATCAATCAGGCCGTTACTCCAGACGTACCCCCCGAGGCAGCGCACTCCATTTCCGCACATATCTCCCTCACTGCCGTCCGCGTTGAAAATCCTCATGCGAAAATCAGCGATCTCGGAGGGCAAGATCAGGATCACGCCATCGGAGCCCACGCTCCGGTGCCGGTCAGAAAGGATCGTCGACGCCTTGGACCAGTTCACGCTGGGCGTTCTTCTCCGAATTCCGTCCACGTATATGTAGTCGTTACCTGCCGCGTGCATCTTCAAGAATGAAAGCCGCACGACAAACCTCCCAAGTCCTATTTCCCTTCTGGCAATTCTGTCATCGTCTCAGGTGCGGCGCGTGCGGAGAGACGACAATACTACCGGACGCTTTCGCTTGCACCAATTCTACCAGCTTTGCGTTCGCACTCCCAACCACCCTGTAACTATGCGCTCCAATACAGCGTGCATGGGAGAACTCATGGCTGCAGCCATACTGCAGGCCAGCACCGTCCATGCCCCGAGCGGAACCATGGCCATGCTGTCGGCCAGGGCGGGGATATAGACGACGGAAATCAGAATCGCCAGAGACGAGACCAGAGCAGCTACCAACCATCGGTTTGACACCCACATCGGCTTCGCCCCGCTGTCCATCCCGTGTATCTCAACCGCATGCACCAGCTGCGACACTACCAGAGTGAAAACAGCGACCGTCCGGGCGTAGTCAAGATCTTGCACCGTAAGCCAGGCCAGGGCGAAGCACACAATCGTGAGAAAACCAATCACCACCCCCCGAACCGTAATGTTACCCGAAAGCCCGCCGGTGAACACTCCTTGGTCCGCATCCCGCGGCGGACGTTTCATCAAATCGTCCGCTGCCGGTTCCATTCCGAGCGCCACCGCGGGCAGTCCGTCAGTGACCAGGTTGACCAGAAGAATCTGATGCGGCAGCAGGGGATGCGGGAGGCCGATTGCGGTGGCAATCAGCATGACCAGCACCTCTCCTATATTGCAAGACAGCAGGTAGTTTATGAATTTACGTATGTTGCGGAATACCCCGCGGCCCTCCCGCACTGCCGCGACAATGGTGGCGAAATTATCGTCCAGAAGTACGAGATCTGCTGCCTCCCGCGTCACATCGGTTCCAGTCTCCCCCATTGCCACGCCAATATGTGCCTCACCCAGGGCGGGAGCATCATTGACCCCATCGCCCGTCATGACCACCACATGACCATCATCCTTGAGATGACGGACCAGGTGGAGTTTCTGACGCGGCGTGACCCGGGCGAAGACGCGATGTTCACGAGCCAGGTGCCTGGCCGTCCGGGAATCAGCACACTCCAGCATCTCTCCCGTCACCACTTCTTCACCCGGATGAATCATCTGCAGCCGCCGCGCCACAGCGTAGGCAGTGAGTGGGTGGTCGCCGGTGATCATCACGGTGCGGATCCCGGCACCCTCGCACAACCGCAGCGCATCGTAACACTCCGGACGGGGTGGATCCAGCAGCGCGACGAATCCCAGGAGGATGAAGTTTTTCTCGTCCTCCTCGTCCAGCGCATGCCGCAGCTGTCCAGGTGGCAAATCGCGTCGCTCTGCCACAGCCAGCACCCGATACCCTTTCTCAGTCAATCCCTCCACCGTTTTCAGGGCCTCGCGGCGCTGATCATCAGTCATGGGGGTCTCTGTTCCCCGCAGGGGATCGAGGGTAACGGAGCAGCGATCAATCACCGTCTCTGGCGCGCCCTTCATGAGAAAGAGGATGCGGCCCTCTGATTCTCCGGTACGACCCCAGACCGACATGCGGCGCCGGCTGGAGGAAAAGGAGATCTCGCCCCAGCGTTCAAAATTGTGCCCGGGACCGGTCGCCGCGGGTGACCGGGTCGCAACACTTTCGAGGGCTTCTGCCAGCGCTACCTCGGTTGGATCGCCCGTGAACTCCTTTCTCCCGGAATCTGCCCACTCAATATCGGAGCACCGCACAGCTGCTCTGAGTGCCCGCAGGTGCGGGCCGCTCCAGGCCGGCGGGGGTTCGCTCTGCACCTCCCAGTCCCATCCCGCGACGCTGACCACCTCCAGCCGGAGGCGGTTTCGCGTCAGTGTTCCCGTCTTGTCGGTACATATGACCGTAGCGCAGCCAAGCGTCTCCACCGACTTCAGATTGCGGAGTACCGCCCGCTCTTCCGCCATCCGCTGCACACTCACAGCCAGTGCGACGGTAACCACCGCCGGGAGCCCTTCCGGGATTGCTGCCACCGCAAGACTGACCCCGGTGAGGAACATATCGTAGATAGGTTTTCCCCGCAGTATTCCCATGATGGCAATTACACCGGAGATGAAGACGCAGGCCACCAGAAGTATATGCCCCAACCGCTCGAGCATCTTCTGTAGCGGTGGGCGCTCGAGCCTCTCGGCATCTCTGAGCATGGAGGCGATCTCCCCCAGCTCGGTGTTTTGGCCCGTGGCCACCGCCGCCCCCCAGATCCGGCCGGAAATCAGCGCAGTGCCCCGGTAGAGCATGTTGCTGCGGTGCGAAAGATGAGCATCGTCTGGCAGCACGGAATCCGACTTGTAGACTGGAACTGATTCCCCGGTCAGTACCGCTTCGTCCACCCTTCCCTCGCCCCCCAGCAGACGAACATCCGCCGGTATTCGATCTCCGGGTTCAAACAGGATGATATCGCCGGGAACCAGGTCCCGCACATCGATGCTGCGCCGCCGGCCATCGCGCAGTACACGCGCAGACTGGGCCGTCATCTCCGCCAGGGAGGCAAGTGCTGCCTCCGCCCGGTACTCCTGGAAGAAGCCCAGGACTCCATTAGCAATCACTATGCAGAGAATTACCACTGCATCGGTGGTTTCACCCAGAAAAAAGGCCACGGCTGTGGCGCCGAGCAGCACCAGGACCATGAAATCATTCCACTGGCGGAGCAGAATTGCCCAGATCGGCGGTCCTCCGTTGGACGGCAGCACATTGCGTCCGAAGTGGCGGCGGCGCCGCGTTACCTCCCCGAGCGGAAGTCCCCTTCGAGGATCAACGTCCCAGAACCGCTTCACCTCATCGGGAGTCATCGCGTGAAAGGGCGGCGCAGGCTCTTTCAGAATACTCACTCCCTCGCTGAGACGAGTAGAACGCTTCCGTCCTCATCCGTATGCGGGCAGTTCACACCGTATGAAGGGCCCGCGAGTCCTCCAGCCCAGCCCGGAACGGACACCGAAGGACCCGGCATTTGCACCCGGCAGATTGAGCGCAGAATTTGATTGCAGCAAAACTACGGTGCAACCCGGGGGGAAGGAAATGAGACCAATCGCATGCATAGAAGGTGTCAATGGGAAGGGGTACAATTTCGCAGAACATCAACGCCCGGCAATACAATGCGGTTCGCGTAAGAATCGGCATATCACAAGGCAAAAGTGCCTTGCGGAGCAGGACAACCCGGCTCCTATTCGGTCACCCCGTTGTCGAACACCACGAGCACGAGATCTTTCTGTTCAAAAAATTCGATAATCACCGGCAGAGCCTCAATGGTCAGGGGGGTTTCGTGTAGAAGGTAAATGCCACCACACGGCTCGGAACCCAGCACATAATCGACGATTTCTTCCGCGGAGTCAACCCGCCAGTCCTTTGCATCATAATTCCACATAACCGTGGTCATGTCTTTTTCCGCCAGGAATGTGCTCACCTTATCATCCGTGAGGCCATACGGAGGCCGGAAAAGATCTGCCGGACTACCGGTGATCGCCTGTATCAGATCACCGGTCGCGACGATCTCTCGGCCCAGCCTTTCAGCACAAGCGTCGACCAGGCTGCGGTGACTCCAGGAATGGTTTCCCACCACCATACCCTCGGCACTCGCATATTCCACTGCCGCGGGGAACTCTGCGACGTGCTCGCCGATGAAAAAGAAGGTGCCAGCCACCCCGTGTTCGTTCAAAATGTCCACTATCTGCTCTGTATAGGGTGAGGGGCCGTCATCAAATGTGAGGGCAACGTGCCCTTCCGGAAGGGAGTATATTTTCTCACCAGGTTCCAGCGTCAGTGAATAAACCTCTTCCGGCTCAGGTTCATTGCTGGCGTGCTCAACATAATGTTCGTATGAAGCCCGATTCGTGTAGTATTCGCCGACAGCTGCCGTCGACTCTGCGGGCTGCCAGCCTTTGTCGTCACTCTTCGATTCCTCAACAGTCGATGCCGCATCATTGAATTGCGAATC
>Ga0207421_10004762_pt1 | contig 15479 bp, 21 predicted proteins | sample SodLakKL_010_SED_4_FD_187542 | JGI IMG/M metagenome (GOLD analysis project Ga0207421, IMG submission 187542) | Alkaline sediment microbial communities from Lake Tanatar, Kulunda Steppe, Russia - 8KL_010_SED (SPAdes) (version 2) | ecosystem: Environmental > Aquatic > Non-marine Saline and...
GAAGAAATAGACGACGATCCGATAAAAAAGAAAGGGGTCCCGATTATCACTATTGGAGACGATCTTTTTAAATAATAAAATATTTTAAAAGACACTTGGCCCTTGATTTTTCAAGGGCTTTTTGGCATAATCATATATTCCAGTCATAGAGGAGGGGAGAGAAATGGAAAAAATAGTTCTTTTTATTTTGTTAGCCTTTTTATCTTTGGTTATTTACCGTTCGTGGTTTTTCCAAGAAAGGTTGAAATTTTTTCTCATGGAAGGAAGATATGATCAAGCGTTAGAAAGCGCACTAGAGTCAAGAAATCTTTTTTTCATAATGAGATGTCTTGAAGAAGTAGACAATAACTTCTCTTTTATACCACCAGAGCAAGCTGAAAAGATTACCGAGAAAGTGGTAAGGGTGGGTTTTTCTGGCACAATGGAGGAGATAATAAGACGTCATTTTAAAGAAAGACCTGATAGCAAAATTCTCTGGGAGATTTATAACGAATTAAAGTGAAAAAGGAGGATTCTTATGGAAAGAGCATGGGATATTGTCGGATGGATGCTCATAACAGTAATGATCGGTTTTATTGTCTTAGTATTTCTAATTTTCACCTTCGGGTCACCTCTCTAATCAAAGGATAAAAAGGGCGGACAAGAGAAAAGCGTACACGGAAAGTCGTGTACGCTTTTTACTTTCTTTATTTTTTTATCACCTCCAGGTCGTGTGAGAGAAAGCTGTAAGACTTCTTCTTTTCTCTAAGAAAAACTCGAACAACCTTAGTAGATTCAGTAATCCCCAAAGAGGCAGAGCTTCTTACTGTACCTACCTTTCCGCAAAAAGAACTATCAGGATTTACGACTTTTACTAGAGTCCCTTTTTGCATTAAAATTCCTCCTTTTATTTTGAAAACACAACAAGGTTACGGATATTATGACACTATTTTTTTATTAGTCAATTAAAGAAAAATTTATTAGCAGAAGGTCTTTTTTTATGATAAAGTGAAATTAACATATCACTGGAAATAGAAAATAAAGGTCGTAAAAAATTTTAAAAAACATGCCTGAAAAAAACAACAAAGAAAAACAAATAGGGGAGGTGGTTCATTATTTTGGGAAAGCGAAGGTTGCCGTGATCAAGCTTAAGGACTCTCTTGCTACAGGAGAAGAGATTAGGATCAAGGGAGGGGAGACGGATTTTACACAGAAAATAAAATCTATGGAAATTGACAAAGAGAAAATAGAAAAAGCGAAACCCAAACAAGAAGTGGGAATTAAAGTAAGCAATAAAGTACGCGAAGGGTATAAAGTTTACAAGGACCTATAAAAAACCGGATAGCTTTATCACTACCCGGCTAAATGGCTGGAGATTTATTCCGGAGGATCTTCTTCTACCTCCATTTCAACGTAGGATTCATCAATACGACCCACCTCTCGATTATATTTTGTTTTGATGAATTTCCATGCCTGTTTCTTCGATACTGACCAGGTCCAGTAGTATTTCACCGGACCGCCATATTGGCACTCTTCTGTTATCTTTCCTTTCCATCTTTTCTTTTCCTTTGCCAAGAAAAAACCCCCTTAGAAAAAAGATCAAAAGTGCATGTTTTCTTATAACATATTATATTATTATTGTCAATAAAAATACAAAAACGTATGATAGAGAACGAATTAACCTTTTTAGTTAAAGAATTACCGAAAAATATTGAAAAATATCCCAAAAAAATTATTAAACAAGGGTACTTTTCCGATTTTCCTTCTCCTCTTCGAATCCGCAGTGAAGATGCGGAGATTTTTACTTTGACAAAAAAAGAAAAAATAAAAGAAGGGGATTGTAGTAGGCATAACGAGACAACCATTAAGATAAAAGAAGAGGAGTTTGAAATACTATGGCCACTTTGTAAAAAGTCGTTGGAAAAAGAACGCTTTTATTATCCCGTCGGGGATTTAACTGCTGAAGTTGATATATTTTCCGGAGATCTTCAGGGATTTAACATGGTGGAGGTGGAATTTCCAGATGAAAAAACAAGAGAGAGTTTTACTCCTCCCGATTGGTTTGGTACAGATATTACGCAAAAAAAGTGGGCTGCTAATTCTGTTTTATCCGAAATGACTTACCAAGAAGTGTTGTTGTTGATTAAAAAAGAGGGTTTGTATTAAAAATATATTCTTTCAGAGGTTGAAATAAAGGAGTTTTTGTAATAAAATATAGTACATCAAAAGGGGGAGGCGATTTGTTCCTTAAAATCCAAAGCTTCAATAATTCGCCAAAAAAAGAAAGGAGGAATGAGAAAAATGAAAAGAGATGAAAGAGCCATTTCCGGCATTCTTCTTGTGGTCTATCTTTCTATTTTCTTTTGTTTGCTCGTTTTTTTGATTAACTGGGGAGTTCCGGAAATAAAAGACTTTTGGAGACACCAGCAGTATATTTTCTCCCTTTCCTGGTTTGTTATTTTCCTGGGGGGTGGTTTTCTTTCACTTTTTTTATGTGAAAGTAATTTTCGCGAAATTATGTGCCGTTGGCCGGTATGGTTTATGTTAATTGGAGGATTTTTATTTTCTTATGTAGTTTTTCAATTTGCGCCAAAAACAATGGCAACATTTTCTGCGCTGTCCGCTTTTGTTTTCGGTCTTTCAGTTTTTCTTTTAGTTATTAATGAAAGATTCTGGGAGTCGGTTCCTAGCGAGTACGAAAGGGAATTATAGAAAATTGGGTTTATTTTTACCTCAAAGCTCGGTTATGTTTTAAGACCGGGCTTTTTTGTTTGCAATACAAGGATAAAAGAATATAATTATTAACATTACAAAAACAGAGTAAAAAAAATTTGCGATGAAAGTCTATAAAATAATTATTATTGTATTTTTAGTTTTTGTTTCTTTGGGGGCCATCTGGTTATTTGTGGAAAAAGAGGAAGAGATTTCTCAGGCCTCTCTTGAAGAAGAGTGTCCTGTAGAAAAAAGAGAGACTACAATTCACGGAAATTCTCTTTCTCCCTTAATAGAGGACAATTCACAAGTTGAATCGCTTTGGGGTTACTATGATTGCAATGAAGTTAAAAGAGGAGATGTTGTCTTGTATGACTATGCAGGAAGTGAAGATCCTTTGGCTAAAATAATAAAAGGATTGTCTGGAGACAGTTTTAGTTTGCAAAAGGAGGAAGAGCGATGGAATATACTGGTCAATGAAAAGATTTTGAAAAATTCTGCCGGTAAACCCTATGCCATCAATGAAAGAAAACACGATATGCTTTCTCTCTATGTAGAAAGTTATGATAGCGAGATACCGGAAGAAGCATATCTTATTTTAAGTGATAATCCCGCCGGTGGATTAGATAGTACTCATTTTGGACTTATTGACGTGGGAGATATTTTGGGGAAAATTAATCTCGAATAAAGTCTTTGTTTGACAATTTATAATTTATATACTATAGTATAATCACTAAAGGATGGGATTCTTCGTTCTTTTAAAAACCAGGGAGGTGTTTTAGATTGAGCACAGGAATAGAGGTTAAAATAGTCAGCGGACCAAGCGAAAAGGAAATCAAAGATCTTTTTCTTCAGGAAAAGGAATTTTCTTTTTTACTTGAAAGCGGCAACACTGTTAGGGTAAAAGTAGTTTCTTTAAAAAGAGGGGAGAAGTTCCCTGAAGACTTTCTTTTAAGAGGAAATTTTGGAAAGGGAAGTTTTAGAGCTTTTTATAATACCGAAAAAAAGATGGGAAGATTGTTTGTACCAATCTAGAAAAGAGGTGATGTTTTTGACACTGACAGTTGCTTTTGAAGGCTTGCCAGGATGTGGGAAAACAACGGTTATAAATGAGTTAAGAAAAATTTTTGAAGAAAAGGGTTTTGATACGGGGACCGTGGATATTGAGACAACGGGACATGCTCCCGAATTACGCCCCATAGCAAAGACTTATCCCCCAGGACATCCGTCAAGAATTATGATTTTTTGGATGCTTCGGTTGCAGCAACACGAGGCGATGCAAAAAATGATAGGAGAAAAAGACATTGTTTTTGCTGATAGGTTTTGGGGCTCTACTCTTGCCATGGACATTTACGGCAATAAAGTCCCCTCAGAGGCTGTAGAGTGGATCGGAGCGCATATTGAATATCCTGATGTCACTATTTTTTTCGATGCTCCTTTGGGGACAGTATTAAAAAGGAAAAAGGCAACAACCATGCAGAACAAGCAATTTGCCAGACGAGTGGAGAAAGCCTACAAAAAGATTGCCAAGGAGATGAAGTGGAAAAGGATAGACGCCACCCAAAAAAAAGAAAAGGCGGTTGAGGACTGCCTAAAGATTATTTTACCTAAGCTGTAAGATGGTCATTTGCCCGGATTTCTTCCGGGTTTATTTTTTAATCTTTTTTTATCAAATAGTTTGTAGTAAACTGAAAAACATTATGAAAATCAATGTTTCTGTAAAAGCGAATGCCAAAAAAGAAGAAGTGCAAAGGCTTAGCAAAATTAATTTTGAAGTAAGGGTAAAGGAAGAGCCGGTTGCAGGGAAAGCAAATAAAAGAGTTTTAAGACTTTTAGCGGATTATTTTAAGGTTACCTTGGCAGACACAGAAATTGTTTTCGGGAAAAAAGGAAGAAAAAAAGTCGTTAAAATAAAAGACGATAAAAGTCATCTATGAAAATTATTTTTTCACCGCACATAGACGATGCTTTTCTTTCTCTTGGAGGATCGATTTTAGATTGGAAAGAAAAAGGAGAAAATATTTTAGTGGTTAATGTTTTCAGTGTAAGTAATTATACCCAGTATGGAATTGGTGAAGCAGAGGAAGTGACAGAAGAAAGAAAAAAAGAAGAAATAAAGGTGCAAAAAAAAACTGGAGTAAGTTCCGTTTTTTTAGATTTTCCGGAAGCACTTTTACGGGGATACGAGATGCAAAAAAAAGAACCCTATTACCCAAACAAACTAAACAAAAAAGCGGAAAAAAAATGGTTCCCGCAAATAAAAGAAGTTCTTTTCAGTTATTTTAAAGAAGAAGAGGAGGTTTACTTTCCTTTAGCTATTGGAAACCATGTTGATCACTTATTAGTCAGGGAAGCCGGCAGAAGCTTTCTTAAAAAAAAAGAAAAGAAAGGTACGGTATGGTTTTACGAAGACATTCCTTATGCTCAGCGCTATAAGCTACCAGAAAATTTTATCAAAAAAATGGGACTCAATTCTTTTAAAAAAGAAATAGATCTTTCAAGGAAAGTTGGGATTGTTAAAGAATACAACTCCCAAGTAGAAGAAAAATGGATAGAGGAGCTAAGAGAGTATGCAAAAAAAATATACAGAAAAGGAGGGGAGAGGTTGTGGAATTTTTCTTGATTTTTATCAAAAAAAAAGAGGAGATTAGCAAAAAATAACCTCCTCGACCCAATTTTCTGACGGGAAAAACGCATTGTAGCCCTCCTGTCTACATATTTTAACCACTTCCTCATCATCATCGATGATAAGATCGGGGCCAATGCTACGGATGATTTCTATTTTTTTCTCTACACTGCCGACACACTTTACGGAATTGAATACCACTCCTTGTCTCTTTAAACATTTTTCCGTGTATCTTTCTGCTTGTTCTGGTCTTGTTGAGAGAACGTCGACTTGTCTTCCAGAAAAATGAAGAAGGTTAAGGATAGCAGCAGTTTTACGATCAAGCCTTTGATTGATTATCAAAAGACCAGTCATAATAATTGGCCAAGGTATTTTGCTCTTAGCTATCCACTTGCCAATTTTTTTAACAATGCCATTTGGTGCATGCAAAAGAGTCCCGTCACAGTCGCACACTACTTTCTCGATTATCAAAGAAAGCACCTCCTTTAAAAAGAACAACCGATTATTTTACACTACAACAAAAAAAGAAAAAGTCAAATTTAAGGATTTTTAAAACATTGGAGGACAACCACTAAAAAACTTTTTAAAATGAAATATTTAAATATTTTGCTATAATGAAAATGTTGTTATGAAAAAGAAAGAGATATTAGTAAATGACCTGATGCAGAAAGGTTATTTTTACAAACTCCATGTAAGAGCAGGAAGAGATTTTGATAAAGAATTTAAGCCGGAGTTAACTCCAAAAGAGATGCTTCAAGTGGGGGTTTTCGGCGGAAAATACATGACGGACTGTAGAGAGGAGTTTCCTGAAAGCTGGTTCAAAGTAGCGAAACTTTCTCCTGAAAGAAGAGACATAAGCTTAAATTTTTTTAAAATTGGAGCTAGTCAGCCTCTTTCTGTGTGGAGAGAAAAAGGATGGATTCATCCGGTTGATCCTCGAGGATGGTTTCAGTGGTATTGCAGATATTATATGGGAAGAAGACACGAAGATGACGACCGCCAAATCAAAAGATGGAAAAACATGAAGAGGCACTTGGCTCAAGTAAAAAAAAATTGTCGGAAGGGCGATTTAGATTGCAGAAGAAAACAACGGCAAGCTCTTTTGCACTGGGCATATGACAGCAGAAAAATATAATTTTTTTTAGATGAAAAAGGAATCTTTATCTCAAGAAGAAAAAATAATTAGCGATAAAGCGATCGTTCTTTCTATAATCATTCTTTTATTACTAATAACCCTGGGAAGTTTTTTATTTTTTAGATATCCGGAAGAAGAGATAAAAGAGGAAGTGGTAAGAGAAGAAAAAGACGAGGGAGAGGAAGAAGAGATAAAAGAGGAAGTGGTAAGAGAAGAAAAAGACGAGGGAGAGGAAGAAGGGGAGGAAGAAGGGAGAGATGAAGAAAATTTTTTCATAGAAAAAGAGGAGAACTTTTTAGAGGAGGAAACAAGGGAGCTTAAAGAGATAGCTTTTGGTTTTTTGGGAAATTCCTACCAAGGAGGACCACTGGGAGAGGGAGAAGGAGAGGTTCTTTACCGAGAGGATGTTTTTGATTGTACAACTTTTGTTCTTACTGTGGTGGCCAAAGAAAATGCCAACGGAAAAACTCCCGAAGAAGTAATGAAAAAAATTAATTATCATCCCCCGGGAGAAGTGAGCTACGGGAATAGGCTACATTTTTCTACTTATCGCAATGAAGTTTCAGAGTATTTTGAGGATATCACAAAAGATGTCGGAGGCATTTTTGTGAAAGAAAAAAGCGTTGTTTTAAATAAAAAACAAGGAGAGGATAATAAGCGGCTTATTGATATTGACTGGGAGGAAGAAATATTAGTAAATTATATCCCGGTAAGCGACGTTTCTTTTGCTTTAGAAAATTTACCTTCGAAAGCAGGGATTGGTTTTGTTAGGGAAAATTCTTTTGAATTAGGTCTTGATATAAATCATGAAGGGTTTGTTTTTAACGGCCAAGACCTTGTTCATGCTTCTTCAAAAGAAGGAATGGTCATCAAAGAAAATCTTTTAGATTATCTTGCAAATCAGAACTATGATGGCGTTTTGTTTTATCAAACAAAGGTTTTGAAATAGCTTGTCTTTTGTGATATAAAATAAACACAGATTATTAAATTAAAAAAGAAAGAAAAATGAGAAAAACAATTGAAAACCTTGCAAAGGCCTTTATTGGTGAAAGTCAGGCTAGGAATAGATATACCTTTTATGCAAGTGTAGCTAAAAAAGAAGGTTACGAAAAAATCGCAGAAATTTTTAGCATTACTGCCGAGCAAGAAAAACAACACGCAAAATGGCTTTTTAGGCATTTACAGGAAATAAAAGGAGATGATTTAAAAGAAATAACGGTGGATGCCGAGGCACCCTTAATATTTAGCACTACGGAAGAAAATTTAAGGTCTGCTATTAAGGGAGAGAACTATGAACACACTGCTATGTATCCGGAGTTTGCAAAGAAGGCGGAGGAAGAAGGCTATGGAGATATCGCCAAAAGGTTGAGAGCGATTGCTAAAGCCGAAGAACATCACGAAGAAAGGTATGCAAAAATTTTAAAAGAACTTGAAGAAGGAAGTTTGTTTAAAAAAGAAAAAGAGGTTTGGTGGGTTTGCCGAGAGTGCGGATATCATCTTTTAGGAAAAGAGTCTCCGGAAAAATGCCCGTCCTGTGATCATCCTCAAGGATTTTATGAGGTGAAATGTGAGGTGTACTAATTTTTAATCTTTATAAAAAGCACCAAAAGAGCCCTCCCTGGAGGGCTCTTTATTTTATTTTTTGTGCTAAAATAGGTAATCAAAAAAAATTATGGACTTGTTTTTTATAATAATCCCAGTTTTTTGTATTTTCTTTTTAGTTGGCCTGATAAAACCAGAGATTTTTTCTTTTTTGGGAAAGAAAAAAAACAGAAAAGATATTTTAAAATGTTTTGCAGGAACATTTTTGTTTTTGATTGTTTTTTTCTTTTTTAATATTTGGGGAGATTTTTTTTCTATAGAGCCTGTCGGGGAAAAAGAAGCAGTTGTTTTTAATGAAGATTTTTTGAAAAATGCAAAAATTAATATCTATTGTTCCTTACGTTTTCAAGACGGAAACTTGATAGTGGAGAATTTAAGAAAGGAGTGTGGAGATAACAATCTTCCTGCAGAAAACTTTACAGCTTCTTTTTTAGATATTGAATTTTTAAAAGGGGAAAGGGCAGTGGGATTAATTAAATCACAAGTCGGGGAACATCCGGCCGATTTTCAATTGATTGGCTTTCATAGAAAAGAGGGCACTTTTTTCTCTCTTCGTCTTGAAAAAGAAGCAGTAGGGGTAAGGAAAGAAGATGAGATGATAAAAATTAATTTTCAAGACGGGGGTGAAGAATATTATCGGGTGTTTGATGATTTTTTTCTAAGTTTTACAGAAGAAACAAAGAAGATAGCTTCTCCCGAGCTGGGTTTTCAGGTGGAGATACCTGAAAACTGGGAAACAGAGAAAGTGAATGATCTTTTCTATTTCTATCACCCCGGTGCAAAAGACACTCACAAAGTGTCATTAGAAAGAAGAAATTTAAAAAAAAGCGAAGATTTTCCTTATAAAAAAGAATACCAGTTGATAAAAGGCACTTTACGTTTTAATGAATTGCAGAATCTCCCGGATTACCATTCCCTGAAAGATGGGCTTCAGGATTATCTAAAAGTGAATACCGTGAAGGATAAAATAATTTACTTTCGGGGAGGAGAAGAGAAAAAAAGCTTTAATATACTGGCTATCGGAACCTCTGAAAGTTGGAACACCACTCCTGCCGGAATTTATAATGCTTCCAAGCGAGGACTGCGATTTTCTACAGAATCGGGGGTTTATATGCCCTACTCAATCAGTATTTACGGTAAATACTTGATACACGGAGAGGCATATTTTCCGTCAGGAGCGCCCTATTTGTCTGAATTTTCGGGCGGATGTGTAAGGGTAAGGAACGAAGAAATGAAAGAGCTTTATAAGATTTTTAACGAAGATCATCCTGTTTTAATAGTTACTCACGAAAAAACACCCTTTTTGCTAAAAACAAAAGGTGAGATGCAAGAATTTCCAGAGATTACCGCTGAAAGCTATTTAGTTGCTGACATGAATTCGGGAAAAGTTTTTGCTGACAAGAATCCCCGAAAAAAACTTCCAATAGCGTCGATTACCAAAATGATGGCTGCCTTGATTCCCGTGGAGGGAATGAGCGTAAACACAGCGATTACTATTAGGAACTATATGTTAACGGGTCATGGGAATACGGAAGGAATTTACGACGGAAGGAAGGTTACGATGGGAGACCTTTTGCCACCGATGATTATTGAGTCCTCCAATAATGCTGCCAAGGTAATGGCCCATTTTTTTGGAAGAGATAATAATTTACTATACATGAACAAAAGGACGGAAAATATTGGAATGAAAAATACTGTTTTCGTTGAGCCAAGTGGTCTTCAAAAAGAAAATGTTTCTACGGCAGAAGATGTTTATTATTTGGCGTATTACCTTTTAAACAATAGGAGGCCTATTTTAGAGGTCTCCAGGGGGGCGGACGTCCCTTATGTTAATTACAATACTTTCCCTAGCATTACCACCCGTAATCCTTTTTACGGTAAAAAGGGATATCTTGGTGGAAAAACCGGATTTATTAACGCTTCAAAGCATACCGGTTTTTTTATTTTTCAAATGGAAATAGAGGGTGAAAAAAGAGAAATTTTTATTACTCTTTTGGGGTCAAACAGCAGAAGAGATATGGAGAATGAAGTTTATCGGATAAAAGAGTGGCTTAAAAAGTCGTATTATTAGGTCACTATTCTTTTTATTCGAGAATTGAGTCGCGTGAGAATTTCGTAAGATGATGTCTTTGCTAAAAGAGACAACTTTTCAGCGGAAACCTCTTCTTCTTGTTCTTTTCCGATAAGAGTTACAATATCTCCTATTCTCACATTTTCTATATCCGTAATATCGACAACAACCATATCCATACAAACTCTTCCCAAAACTTTTACCCTTTTCCCGTGTAAAAGCACTTCTCCGACTTTTGACAAAGAGAGAGGGAATCCGTGCCAATAACCAACAGGCAAAATAGCTATCTTTGAATCACGAGAAAGCTTTTCTGTAAGATCGTACCCTAATTTTTCTCCTTTTTTGATCTTTTTTGTTTGAGCGACTATTGTTTTCCAAGAAAGCACGGACTGGAGGGTGATTTTATTTTGAAGAGCGTGTTTAATTTCTTTTGAGGGCCACGCGCCGTACATTCCGATACCGATGCGTACCATATCAAGGTGTGCCTCTGGGAAGAGGAGAGTTCCCGAAGTCGCAGAAGCGTGTTTTATTGTCTCTTGGAAACCGGCAAGGTGAAATACCTCCACTCCTTCTTTAAATTTTTTAAGTTGGTTTAATGTGTATTGAGGGGAAGAAGGATCCTTGGCAGCGGCAAAATGAGTGTAAACTCCTTCAAGAGAAATGTTTTTTTGCTTTTTGATTATTTGTACTGCTTCCGGCAACTCGGAAAGAAAAAATCCTTGGCGATACATTCCGGTATCTATCTTCAGATGAATTTTTATTCTTTTTTTGATTTTCTTTAAATTATTTAGAGAAGGAAAATCGGCAATTGTTAGTGATATATCGTTTAATGCAGCATCTTCGATATTATCGTAAGGAGTGTACCCGAGAACATGAATGGATTTTTTGATGCCGTTCTTTCTTAGAGTTTGCGCTTCTATTATCGAATCTACGGCAAGCTGATTTACTCCCGCTTCTTCCATAATAAAAGAAAAGTCTATCAAATTATGACCATATGCATTGGATTTTACCACCGAAGAGAGGAGACAGTCTTTGTTAATTAAAGACTTAAAGAGGTGAAAATTTTGCAGAGCATTTTCTTTATTTATTTCAATCCAAGTACGCATTTTTAAAAATCTTTATTTAAAAAAATTATAACGCACTATAAAACTTTTAAAAGGTTTTTAATGTTTTGAATTCTGTTTTTTTATGATAATATTAAAAGGTGTTAGAAATCTCTATTTATAAAATAAATTAATATGACAAAGAATATTTTAGCGATTATTGTAGCAGTAATTATTATAGCAGGAGCATTTTATATCACCGGATTTGAAGGTGAAAATGAAAACGAAAAGGGAGAAGATCAAAACGAAGAAAACAGTGGCAATGGAAATGAGCAAGGAGGGGAACAAATCGAAGTAAGTGAAGAATTTATTGCCTGCCTTAAGGATGCGGGAGTTGTTGTTTATGGCAGTGAGTGGTGTCCGGCATGTTCGGCATTGGTTGAGTCTTTGGGAGGATATGAAATGGCAGAACCTATTTACGTGGAGTGTACGGTTGAGGAAGAAAGGTGTGATGAAGAAATGGAAGGAGGACTTGTTCCGGAAATACAAATAGAAGGTAAACTCTTTAAAACAGGAGTCATCCCCGTTCAACTTCTAGCAGACGAGACAGGGTGCGAACTATAAAAAAATTAAGAGTGGAGAAATATATGAAAATTAAGATTTTCAGCCCAGAAGTTTTTACATGCAGAAAAATGAGAGTAAAGATCAGAAGAGCTGCAGAAGAAATGGGCGTAAAAGAAGAGATGGAAATAGAAGAGGTTTCGGACGTTGAAAAAATAACAGAAGAAGGAATTACTTCTTTGCCAGCCGTGGAAGTGAACGGGAAAATGAAATATTTTGGAAAAATTCCTTCCCTGGAAGAGCTAAAGAATTGGCTTCAATAGCCCAAAAGAAAACCCCCATAAAACTAAGGGGGCTGTAGTGCTTTTTGGGTCATCTCGAGTAGTGCTCTGTACTTGATGCTCATCAAGTAACCAATTTCTTTTTTGCTTTTGGCATAAAAAATGTAGTAATAGTTTTTTCCCATCTTCACATAATCTTCATGTTTCATCATTCTTCGATTCGCCCAACCTGTAAAGATAGTGCAAATCAGGAAAGATACATCTGCTGCTTTTTGCCAATTGACGTATTCTCGGTCGTCTCTTATTTCGTTTAGGTAGTCAATAGTATACCAGCTTTCGGGAGGATTTTCTGCTGTTTCCGTTATTATTTTTGCAATGTACTTGCCACAGAGGAAGAGACTTGTATCAAGGAGTCTGTTTTCCACCAATAGATTGGAAAAACTTTTTTCGATGGACTTTTCCATTTTTTCAAAATCTGAAAGAAAAAGACCACTCTCGCTAAGCTCTTCTTCAACCTGCAACTTTTGAGCATCCTTCATTAATCTCGAAAGACCTTCGTCCAGAGAACGTTCCTTGTCTCCTTTTCTAAAATTTAGAACGTCTCCCACAACAATCACCTCCTAGTAATGTTATAACCTTTTACAATCCTTTTTTCCTTTTGTCAAGTTTTGTGATTATCTTGGTAATATAAAAGTAAAATTATTTTTACAATGAAAAAAACAATTTTTTTAATTTTTATTCTAATTTCCCTCCTGGCAGGATTTTTTATAGTATTTAATTTTTCAGAAAAAAAAGAAAAAGGGGAGAACGAGGAAGCCTTGTTTGGAAGGGAGGTGCGCCTAACCGAAGAGAGAACGGGGATAGAGGTTTATAACAAGGAAGATGAGATGATTTCGAGACTTGACTTTAGTCGTTTCCAAGAATGGGCAAATGAAAACTGGGAAGAAGTTTTTGAAGAAACGCCCATGTTTGCCGAAGACATTGAGGAAACGAAAGTAACTCCCGACAGTTTCTATTTTTTTGACGAAGCAGTTGCTCTTTCTCCCAAAGAAGAAAAAGTTGCTTTTTCCGTCCATAGTTATTTTACTGCTACTCACTTGTCTTTTATAGGGATTTTTGATATTGATGCGGATAAGCTTTATATGATTAGAAAAGAAAACAGGGGAGAGGTAGATGATATTTTTTGGTCCCCGGACGGGAAAAGTATTACATATACTCTTTCTACCGCGAGAGCAAAAGGAGATTACTTGTCAATTGATAATGTGGAGAGCTTGCAAAAAGAATTTACACTTTCAGGAGAAGATATTGAAAGGAAACTTGATTATAAAGAAGCACTAATGCCAAGATTTAGAGATATTGCCTGGAAGAAAGAAGGGGGAGTGGTGGAATTTATCACGGACATCAAAGACTTAAAAAAAGAAGCTGTTTGGGAAGTAGGCAAAAAAGGAGATTCTTTAGAACTAAAAGAGATAGTTTACAAAGAATAAAATTTGTTGTATCTTTTCCTAATAACCTTTAAAAGGAGGGTGTGTAAAATGCGGGCGAAAAATTATTGTGTTCCGAGGGAGGTGGCAAGGCAGAAAAAAGCGAAGAAGATGCTAGAAATCATGCAAAAAGCAGGAGCAGAGATCAAAGAAAAGGAAGATAATTTGAATATCTACTTTGCCGGAGAACTGGATATGGGAAAAGTTATTGAAAATTATCCGGAAATGAAAGAATTAAACATCAAAGCTCTTTAAAACGACCAAAGTGCTGCGCCACTTAATTTTTAACCGGGAAATGTTTCCCGGTTTTTTTTTGTTATGATATAGTCAATTAATGTTTTTTAAGAAGGGGAAAACGTTGTTGAATAAAAAACAATACTTTGCTATCGTGAATGAAAGAACGAATTTATTGTTTTGATTTTGATGGGACAATTGCCGACACTCTTTCGGTGATCTTTCTTGAAGCTGACCATCTTCTCCTGGAAAGCGGGGAAAAGAAAATTAGCGATGATTTATTAAGAAAGATCAGAGAAGAGGGTTTAGAAAAGGCGTTGAGGGGAACCGATATACCACCGTATAAGCTGTTTTTTTTATATCATAAGGTAAAAAAAAGAATTAAGAAAAATATTCTAAAAGCAGAAATTCGGGATGGGATGAGGGAGTCGCTCGAGAGTTTGAAAAAAGAAGGAACGACCTTAGGAGTCCTAACTTCCAATTCCAAAGAAAACGTAAAAGAATTTTTAAAAGAAAAGAATCTTGATATTTTTGATTTTATAAAAACTTCAAGCTTTTTTGGAAAAAGAAAAGAACTTAGAAAATTAAAAAGAAAGGAGGGAATTTTTATTTATATAGGCGACGAAACAAGTGATGTGAAAGCAGGAAAAAGAGCCGGAGTGAAGACAGTGGCGGTGCCGTGGGGACTTAGCTCTAGAGAGGCGCTTCTTCGTTCAAGGCCGGATATTTTAATAGAAAAGCCAGCCGATTTATTGAATCTTCCTTTTTGATTTATTTCAATGAAATTGCTTCACGCAAAAAAAAGAGTACTCATGTTTGGCTGGGAACTTCCTCCGCAAAATAGCGGAGGCTTGGGAGTGGCTTGTTACGGACTTGCCAAAAAATTAGCGGAAAAGAACACAGAGATTATCTTTGTATTGCCTCGTAAAACAGAGTCAAACTCTTTTTTTCGTATTATTCCAGCAAATATTTTTTATAAAAAAAAGATTGAAGTGGACTCCATTCTTTCACCTTATTTAACTACGGAAAGCTACAGAAGTGTGCTGAGCTCCGAAGAGCACAATCTTTACGGGGAAGGATTGTTTGAGGAGGTTAAAAGGTATGCAAAATGCGGTAGAAAAATTGCTTTAAATGAAAAATTTGACGTTATCCATGCTCACGATTGGCTTTCTTTCGGAGCTGGTTTAGCAGCTAAAGAAGCAACGGGAAAGCCTCTTGTGGTTCATGTACATGCTACTGAGTTTGACAGAGGTGGGGGTAATATAAATCAAGAAGTTTATAGGGTGGAAAAAGAGGGAATGGAGAAAGCTGATAAAGTGGTGGCTGTAAGTAACTATACCAAGAAAATTATTACTGATCATTATGGGATTCCTGCAGAAAAGATTGAAGTTGTGCACAACGGAATAGATTTTTCCGAAAAAAAGAATCTTCCCGAAAAGATCCATAAATTAAAAGAAAGGGGAAAGAAAATAGTACTTTTTGTAGGAAGACTTACCATCCAAAAAGGCCCTGATTATTTTATCAAGGCGGCAAAAAGAGTTTGCAACTTTTCGGAAGATGTTTATTTTGTTATTTCCGGTTCGGGAGATATGGAAGAGCAACTTATGAAAGAAGTAGCAAGATTGGGTATCTCCGATAAGGTTATTTTTACAGGATTTTTAAGAGGGGAGGAGTTGAAAAAAGTTTATCAAGGAGCTGATTTATTTGTGATGCCCTCTGTCTCTGAGCCGTTTGGATTAACACCACTGGAG
>Ga0207421_10004763_pt1 | contig 15477 bp, 15 predicted proteins | sample SodLakKL_010_SED_4_FD_187542 | JGI IMG/M metagenome (GOLD analysis project Ga0207421, IMG submission 187542) | Alkaline sediment microbial communities from Lake Tanatar, Kulunda Steppe, Russia - 8KL_010_SED (SPAdes) (version 2) | ecosystem: Environmental > Aquatic > Non-marine Saline and...
CCCTCCTTCTTCTACAGAGATCAGGCTTAAAATCAGGGAAGAAATGACTGATATAACCCCTGCGCTCCCCAGCAAAATGAGCAGCATTAATATTCTGCGCCTTACGGGGTGATTTACCACTCTCTCTGACTCATTGGTCGTAAAGCCGGCACCTGTAAATGCCGACCGGGACTGAAATCTTGCCGATTCTTTTGAAAGCCCGGTATGAATTAAAGCAATAGCCGCAACCCTGGTTACTAAAACCGACAGGATAATAACGATCAGTAACGAAATAATAGCAACCATACTTATAAAGGCAATCCAGGAATAGAGTAGAAGTCTTGATTGATACCAGCAAAAGCTTTGATATCACATTTATACTCTGATGTTCAAATGAATACAGTTGTCAAGATGATTTCAGATATCTTCAAACCTGTTTACTGCATTCTTTAAAGCACTTTTAATATCCTCAAAAGCACCTTCTGCCTCAGTTTGGAGCTCCATCCATGCATCCTCTCCGGCCTCTTTTACCTGTTCAAGCTGATCTTCTGCCACTTTCTTTTTGATCCGTAAATCCTGTACCTCTTTACTGATCTCTTTTTTTGCATCCATGCCGGCTTTCTGAGCTTTGGTTTCCAGTTTTTCAACTTCAGTATTCCACTCTTTCAATTTCGCCGCCATATTATCAATATATTCTTCTCTTTTCATTGTCTCTTTTTTTAATATTTATATTGAACTCTATTGAATTGAACATCTTTAGTATATAAAATAATGATTTTTCAATTAAATAAAGTTATTCATTCAATGCTTATCCGGTTCGCTGATTCTATCCATACTCCTCTTTGTCCAGAATCAGCTCTGTGCTTTCGATATTTTCTCTGATTCTGCCCGGATTTCCAGGTTCCAAGACCTAAAGCCAGAAGTTCACCTCCTTTTTAATTTGAATGGTTTCATAACCGCTGCCTCTTTTTTAAGCTTCAGTTACAAATCATGGTGTAGTTTTAAAGCACTGTTTTATCTTTTATATTTTGCTGTTTGGGAGATTGGTTAAAAATCTCCTCCCATTCATCCGGAAGCTCTACAATCAGTTCACCCAGATTACCTGTACTGTTTTGAACAGTAATAGCAACGACCTTCTGCATCAGTGCATCAGCCTGTTTATCATCAAGAGCGTGAAGCTCTTTCAGGACTTCTATACAATCTTCCGGTCTTCTCGAAGTCTCATAAACCTGGTTCCCCCGCAGTGATTTATAATCTAACCAGTCAGGTAACTGAGCTGCAAAATCCCTTGCCGTTTCTTCAGAAACTGAACTTGCCAATACTCCGAGAACTGTTTTTACCGTATCGCGAGCTTCTTCTTCAGTATCTATAAAATCAAATGTGTGAATGACCGGGACATAATAATCTTTGATTTGCATAATATTTCTCCAAGTTTAAATTGAATATCAATATCTCTATATTTTAATAACAGAATCCTTAATCCATTCATTTCACAATAATGGATTGTTCGTGTGTTCCAAAATATTTTTAACACTTTATAAATAAATGAAAAGATCAATTTGAAGTATGAGCCCGTAGCAGGCACTGATCGGTTTGGTGTTTCAATAGGGTTAATATCTAAAGTGATTACTCTAAGGTGAAAGGGTTGTATAAAACATGATGTCCCATTATTCCACATGGCTTTAAAAGTCATGGAGAGTTTCATCCTTTTCATCACTGTTATTATATTGAGTAAGGATCAAGATCAAGTCGTATTAAAAAGAGAAGCTCAAAAATCAGATGAGGTATTATTATGACAGCATTTCCAGTATTTGACAAGACGATTCAGAAAACAATGATAATTATTGACGATGTAAGTATAGAGGGTAAATTTCATGACCGGGAACTGGCCTTTAAAGCGTTGAGGGGAACTCTTCACACGCTTCGCGATCGCCTGCCGGTAAACTTAACGGCCCAAATAGCGGCCCAACTGCCCATTTTATTAAGCGGATTCTACTATGAGGGCTGGAAACCTGCTGCAACCCCGCGGAAAGACCGTTCACAAGAAGAGTTCCTTGAGCATATTCAGGAGTACCTTTCCGATAAAGCGCCCCAAATGAGTGCCATGCATGTTGCTCAGACTGTATTTAAAGTACTCAGCAAGCATCTTTCTGAAGGGCAGATAGAAGATATTCTAAAGGCACTTCCGGAAGAGTTGCGAGAACTATGGCCGGAAAAGGCACAGAAACTTGCCTGACTTTTCTACAACTATGATACATTTATAAAGCCATTCGGATTCGATTCTCAATCGGATGGCTTTTTTTAGATAGTGAATCTGAATTGAATAGATCCCGGCAAGTGAATTGCTTTTTCATGCAGTTCTCTTCCTGACCTGTGGTTTATAACGATTGCAAATCTGCTTCGTTGATTAAGAGAGCGATTTGGTACTGTTAATTTAAATAAGAAAGAGATGAGAGAATTAGTATATCAAAAAGAAAAGATGTTAGAGAAACAGCTCAAAGCGAGGGGGATAAAAGATTCCAGGGTACTGAATGCTATGAAGGAAGTTCCAAGAGAAGAATTTATCCCTAAAGATCTTGTTGAATATGCCTACAGTGATGCTCCATTGCCCATTGGCGAAGATCAAACCATTTCGCAGCCTTATGTAGTTGCACTTGCCGCTGAAATTTTGGATATCGGGGAAAATGACAAGGTTCTCGATATAGGCACAGGATCAGGTTATGCAGCTGCGGTAATGAGCAAACTCGGAAATGAAGTTTATACTATTGAGCGTCATAAAACTCTTGCCAATGCTGCAAGAAAGCGTTTCGCCCAGCTCGGTTATGACAACATTTATGTTCTTCACGGAGACGGCACGGAGGGCTGGCCCGAGCATGCTCCCTTTGATGCAATTAATGTTGCAGCAGGGGCTCCCAAAATCCCGGAAGATTTGAAAGAGCAGCTGGCTGATGGAGGCCGCCTGATTATACCGGTTGGGTCAGAAATAAGAACACAAAGACTCGTTCTAACTGCTAAAAAAAATGGTGAATTCAAGGAAAGAGATCTTGGCGGGGTTCAGTTTGTGCCACTTATCGGTAGAGGCGGCTGGCTAAACAGAGAAGCAAAGGAAATCTCACCACCAAAGAAAAAAAAGACCGTTAAAGAGCTTATAGAAGATGTAGCTGAACCTTTCAATAATCCGGAAAGTGCAGAGCTTTCTCCCCTTCTCGAACGAATCGGTGATGCCAGGGTCGTTTTGATTGGAGAAGCTACGCATGGGACCTCCGAATTTTATCGGCTGCGTGAACAAATAACAAGAGAACTCATTAAAAAGAAAGGGTTCAATATTGTATCACTCGAAGCTGACTGGCCCGATGCCGCTCATATTGATCGGTTTGTAAGAGACACGAATATCTCCCTTCCTGAAGATGAACCATTCACCAGATTCCCCTCATGGATGTGGAATAATGGCGAAGTTCTTCGCTTTGTAAAATGGCTAAAAGATGATAACGAGTCCAAATCTGAACCGGACGAGAAAACCGGGGTTTATGGCCTCGATTTCTACAGCATGTATGCCTCCGTTAAAGCCATTATTGATTACCTGGAAGAGATCGATTCTTCACTTGCGGAAACAGCCCGTAACCGGTACGGCTGTCTTTCGCCATACGAAAATAATCCGGCCAGTTACGGCGCAGCAGCCATGAGTGATGAGTATAAGAAATGTGAAAAAAAGGTCACTGATATGCTGTTCAAGATTTTTACACATCGCGTTGAACTGGGTGAAAAAAACGGCGCCCGTTACTTTGATGCCCTCCAGAACGCAAGACTGGTAGCCAATGCTGAAAAATATTATCGTAGTATGTATCTCGGGGCACAGTCAAGCTGGAACCTTCGAGACAGCCATATGTTCGACACACTGAGTTCAATAATGAATCACCGGGGACCGGGTGCAAAGGCCGTGGTGTGGGCTCATAATTCTCATGTAGGAGACGCAAGAGCCACGGAGATGGGAGCCCGGGGTGAGCATAATATCGGCCAGCTTGCGAAAGAGGAATTCGAAGAAGATACTTTCATCATCGGCTTTGGAACCGACCACGGCACAGTGGCTGCGGCTCATAACTGGGGTGGCAAAATGAATGTGATGAAAGTCCGCCCCTCACCTGAAGAAACCCTGGAACATTTGATGCACCAGGTGAGGCACGATAATTTTATTCTTCCATTGCATAAAGAAGGGCATGAAAAATTAACAGATGAACTCGAGGAGAGCCGGCTCGAACGTGCAATCGGCGTAGTTTACAGGCCCGAAACAGAAATGCAGAGTCACTATTTCCAGGCATCTCTTTCAAACCAGTTTGACGAATATATCTGGATTGATGAAACCAGGGCAATCAACCCGCTGCCTCAGCGGGAAAAAAAAGAGGGTGTTCCGAACACATATCCTTTCGGATTATGATCAAACAGAATCTTAACGGAGAATAATTTTGAAAAAACAAATTTGTGTAATAGGTATTGATGATTTCAACTTCGAGATGCTAAACACGTTCGACGAATCAGAAAATTACGAATATCATTCGGTATTGGATGTCTCAGATCTTCAGCATAGGGCAAAGTATTCTATGCAGAATTTGTTGGATAAAGCGATCTTTAATGTAGACGCCCTGGATATTTCGCCTGATGCCATCGTGGGATTTTGGAACTTTCCTGTTACTTGCCTGACCCCTTTGCTTGCCAGGCACTATAAACTGCCACACCTTCCACTGGATGCCTTGATAAAGTGTGAGCATAAGTACATGAGCCGGTTAGAACAACAAAAAGTCCTGCCGGACGCGGTTCCTGAATTTGATCTGGTTGATCCTTTCGATGATCAGCCGCTTAGGAGCGTTGAGATAGAATTTCCTTTCTGGCTGAAACCCATGGTTTCATTTGCCTCTCAGCTCTGTTTTAAAGTACATAACAGAAAAGAATTTGATGAAGCAATATCAGACATTAAAAAAGGAATACACCGTTTTGCCGATCCTTTTAACTATGTTTTGGATGAAACGGATGTTCCTGAAACCATTAAAGGCATCGACGGATATTACTGTATTGCCGAGCAACCTATTTCAGGAAAACAGTGTACGGTTGAGGGATATGTACATAAAGGCCAGGTAGGGTTTACCGGAATGTTTGATTCTCAGCGTCACCCGGAACACGAAACCTTTTTCAGTTACGAGTACCCCTCCTCACTAAGCCGTATTACGGTCGAGAAGATGGAAAAAATGTCGGAAGTTCTACTTAAAAGCATCGGCTACGATAACAGCTCATTCAATATCGAGTATTTCTATGATGATGGAAAAGATGAAATATGGCTGCTGGAAATCAATCCAAGAATTTCTCAATCTCACTCCGATCCCTTTAATAAGGTGGATGGCGCACCCAATCACAAATTCATGGTAGAGGTAGCCCTAAAGAAAAAACCGGAATTCCCGCACAGAGAAGGCGATTTTGAAGTGGCTGCCAAGTTTTACTATCGGGTTTTTGATGATGGCGTGGTCACAAACATTCCTTCAGAGAAAGATCTTGAAAGTATACGCAATGAAATTCCCGATATGAGAATCAAAATTTGGGTTGAGGAGGGAATAAAGCTGTCAGAACTTTATGATCAGGACAGCTACAGCTATAAACTGGCATCTATTTATTTAGGTGCACAAAACAAGGAAGAACTTTACAAAAAAAGAGAATACTGCTTTCGTTTATTAAATTTTAAAATAGATCCTGTTCAATAGTATGGCTTCTAAAATTAATGAAGTAACCGAATTTCCACACAAGGTTATTGAAAAAGAGAATGTATGGATACGAATGAAAGACGGCACTAGGCTGGGCGCCCGTATATGGATGCCTGAAACAGCTCCTGGGAATCCGGTACCGGCAATCATGGAGTACATTCCTTATAGAAAAAGAGATCATACCCGGCCCTACGATAACGTTATGCATCGATATTTTGCCGGCCATGGCTACGCCTGCCTGCGGATTGATATGCGTGGAAGCGGTGAGTCGGAGGGGGTGTTGAAAGACGAATACCTGATGCTTGAGCTGGAAGACGGCATGGAGGCCATCCAATGGATTTCAAATCAAAAATGGTGCGATGGAAGCGTGGGAATGATCGGTATATCCTGGGGTGGGTTTAATGGATTACAAATAGCGTCACTCCAGCCTCCTGCCTTAAAAGCAGTTATCACTGTTTGCTCTACTGATGATCGTTATTCAGACGACGTTCACTATATGGGTGGATGCCTGCTGGGCGATAATTTATCATGGGCCTCTACTATGTTCGACCGCTCCGCATGCCCGCCGGATCCGGAATTGGTAGGCAACAGCTGGAAAAGTATGTGGATTGAGCGCCTTGAAAATTGTGAACCCTGGATTAAGACCTGGCTGGAACACCAAAGAAGAGATGATTACTGGAAGCACGGTTCCATAAATGAAAATTTTAGTGATATTAAATGTCCGGTGATGAGTGTAAGTGGGTGGGCAGATGGATATTCCAATTCCATATTTCGGTTGCTCAGAGGCCTGGAAGTTCCAAAACTTGGGCTGATCGGCCCCTGGGGACATACCTATCCCCACCAGGGAGAGCCCGGTCCGGCAATTGGCTTTTTGCAGGAGTGTCTGCGATGGTGGGATAAATGGCTGAAGAATATTGAGACAGATATTATGGCCGAACCTATGCTGCGCGTATGGATGCAAGACTACATGTCTCCACATGCCAGCTATGAAAACCGCAAGGGGCGCTGGGTAGGAGAAAAGAGCTGGCCGTCAGACAACATCAATGATAAAATCATCAGCTTGACGGATGAGCAAAGGCTTGTTGAAGAGGAAACGGTTTCAGTTGGAAATAAAATAAAACAGATTCAATCCCCACTTTCAGTGGGCCTGTTTGCCGGTAAATGGTGCTCATACGCAACGATGCCTGACCTTCCCGGTGATCAGCGGGAGGAGGATGGTGGTTCTCTTGTATTCGAATCGGACAGGCTGGAAAAGCCATTGGAAATTCTCGGCTCCCCGGTACTTGAACTGGAGTTATCAGCAGACAAGCCTCTTGCCATGGCGGCTGTCAGATTATCCGACGTGGCCCTGAATGGTGAGGCTGCACGTGTGACCTTTGGCATTTTAAATCTCAGCCATCGAAACGGCCATGAAGAACCTGAAATGCTTGAACCAAACAAAAAATACCGTGTTCAGATCGAACTAAACGGGATTGCTCACAGTTTTGCGCCAGGGCACCGGCTCAGGATCTCCATATCCACATCTTACTGGCCCTTATGCTGGCCATCCCCCGAACCTTTTACTCTTACGCTGTATCCGCAAGGCTCCTCCATAATACTTCCGGAGCGAAAGCCGCTTCCGGAAGTAGATGACAGAATTTCGTTTAAGAAACCGGAAGGCGCCCCCGGCGTTGAAACTACGGTTGTGAAATCACCTGAAAATAACTGGATTGTACACAGGGATCTGGCTGAAAATTCCTCAACTCTGAAAGTAATCAGAAATAGCGGAACCCGCAGAATTGAAGATATCGATCTTGAAATAGAGAACCGGACTACTGAACTGTATACAACCGTAGCAAACGACCACGAATCTCCCCGTGGTGAGGTAATCACACATCGTGGCTACAAAAGAGGGGACTGGCACGTTCAAACCAGAACAAAAACGGTGCTTACTTCCAACAAAACATACTTTCGCATACGTGCCGAACTGGATGCATATCAAAACGGGCATCGGTTTTTCAGTAAAAGCTGGGATGAGCACGTTATCCGTGATTGTTTATAAAATGCAGTCCATTTAGCCAATAGTTTAACTGCTAATAACTTTCATCCCAGGCATGGATTGTATGTAAAGGAGGAGGAACTTTATTATATTTAGAACTACTAAATTAGGACATCGTGAAATATACCCCGCGGTTTGTATTAACACCCTGCTGTAATCATTTCGTTTTTGAACTGTATGTGTAAAAATTACATGTGTTGGAAAGGGTTCTTTTTATCCGAACTACCAATATTCATCTTCAAAACATGACCCCAACCGACAAAAAACACCTTCGCGCCTGGTACTGGAGCGGTGCAACGCTTGTTTTTCTGATTCTGATTATCGGCGGAATAACACGCCTTACCGGATCAGGGCTCTCCATGACAGACTGGAAACCGATTATGGGCTCAATTCCCCCAATCTCGGAAACACAATGGGAGGAGGCATTTGACCAATACAAACAGTTTCCTGAGTATCAACAGGTGAACAGGGGTATGAGCCTGGGGGAGTTTAAATTCATCTTCTTTTGGGAGTATTTGCACAGGATGGCCGGCAGGCTGATCGGACTGGTATTCATCATACCATTTGGATGGTTTCTGGTTAAAAAGAAACTGGATTCGAAACAGTTGAAACGGGCATTGCTGCTGCTCACTCTTGGTTTATCACAGGGGTTGATGGGGTGGTACATGGTGCAAAGCGGGCTTGTGGACGTGCCCAGGGTGAGTCCCTATAGGCTGGCCGCGCATCTTTCGCTGGCATTTGCCATTTTCGGTCTTTGCGTTTGGTTCGCACTCGACCTTAAATCAAAAAGAAAACAAGCGGAGTCAGGAGCACCTGAACTCCGAAAATGGCTTTGGCTATTTTTGATAATCCTCTCCATTCAGGTCGTTTGGGGAGCTTTTGTTGCAGGAATGCACGCCGGACATATTTACAATACGTTTCCAAAAATGTACCAATTCTGGATTCCGCCAGAGCTGTGGCTGATGGAACCGTTAGTGATCAATCTCTTTGAGAACATGGTTACGGTTCAATGGATTCACCGGATATTGGCAACTCTTCTCGGTGTGATGGCGATCGGAATATGGATTCGGTCTTACCGGCTTGAGACCTCATTCACCACCAAAATGTGGGTATTAAGCGTGTTTGCAGCCGTACTGATTCAATACTTGACCGGGGTGTTTACTTTGATTTATCACGTACCTATGTGGCTGGGAGTATTACACCAAGCACTGGCGATGATACTGTTTGGTATCGTAATTGGAGCCATTCATCATGCAAAATCAGGTTCTCGACAAGTATCGCTTCGTGTGTAAATGATATGCGCATTGCGGTTAAAAGATGAGCATATCATGTTAAAAGTGGACGAAGAGATATCTGCGCATAACTCTGCGAGAACCAATACCGATTTTTAAATGACACTACCAAAATCCTTCATTCGAGTTTGGCAGCTCTCTTTACTGAGTTTCATCATTGCCGGAATTACCGGATTTTTGTATCGCTACGGAATGCTCTACCCGCTGCCTGAAGGTATAAGCTTAGCCAATATCCGACACGCCCACTCTCACCTGATGTTCTTTAACTGGATCTGCCCGCCGATTATGGCCTGGATGGCAGTTACGGTTACGGAAAAAAACGACAAGGCAGCCCTTCGGTCGTTTGTGCCCTGCATCTACACAATGATAGTTCTTGGGTTTCTGTCATACCCCTTTTTTCTTCTCTACGGATATCATTCGGTAGCAATTGGGTCGGCTTCCCTGCCATTGGCTGCGATCATATCAGGCCTGATAATGATTACCTGGTACTGGTTTGCCTGGCTATACTATAGAGAGAGGCAAATTTCGAGCCGATCACTGTCATTTACTCTTTTTGATGCAGCCTTAATTGCCCTGATTATCAGTTCCTTGGGTGCGTGGGGTGTTTCTGTTTTTCAGTTTACAGCAATCGACAGTCCGCTGATCTCCTCAGCAATGACCCACTTCTTTCTTGGGGTATTTACAGAGGGATGGGTGGTGCTGGGAATTCTCGGTATTATGTGGGCAAAATTTGATCTGCCGAAATTTTCGTTCCATAGCGGATGGCTTTGGATACCGCTACTGTTTGGTTCAATGCTGGTTTTCCCGTTTAGCCTGAACCGTGCAATAATAACCCCGGAAATGCATATTACTGCAAATATAGGCTTGATCCTGATTGCCATTTCACTCTCTCTGAACCTTTTCCTTATGGTTAAACAAAAGCAGTTGGCAGGTTTTATCTGGAAAACGGTTGCCCTCATCATCACTGTAAAGATTATATTCCAGATTATGGCTGTTTTGCCATTAGATATTTGGCCGGGTGAGCACGGACTGAGAGTTCTCTACCTGCATCTGCTACTGCTTGGCCTGGCATCCATAGTGCTCGTCCAGGCTTTTCATTTAAACCGGCACAATAGTGCGAAGGTATTCTTTGTCATAGCTGTTCTGCTAGTATTAATCTCACTGCTATTTATAAGTGGTTACTGGCCCCCAAATTTGATGGTGCCGGATATCTATTGGTGGCTAATGGGTACTGCATTACTGCCAATTATACCGGCAGTTTGGCTATATGTGTTAACATATCAAAAAAATAAGCTGTAAAAATCTCATTTTTTTGGGAAAGTTTAAGATTGAATGGTTATTTTAAGACAAAAGACTCTGTAATTAGTTAATTAGAAAAAATGCTATTATCAAAATCATGCGTCTACGGTCTTCGGGCTGCTCTCTTTTTGGCAACCCGGAAAGAGGGAGAGTATACTCCCATCAAAGGAATGAGTGAAAAACTTGAAATCTCATTTCATTTTCTCACCAAGATTCTCCAGCAGTTAACTGCAGAAGGAATTCTAAAATCCTATAAAGGCCCTAACGGAGGTGTTAAGCTCACAAAGCCCGGTCATGAAGTTACGTTAATGGATATTGTTTTGGCTATAGACGGCCCAAAACTGCTTACAGAGTGTGCCCTGGGTTTACCCGGATGCGGCCATAAAAATCCATGTCCGCTGCACGACAAGTGGGCCGAAACCAGGGACAGCATTCGTGATATGCTTGAGAAAACCAGCCTGACCGACCTTGTTCGAAAAGGAATAGAAGAAAATCTGCGTTTAACTGATGACGGAGATTTCAAGGACTTACTGAGAATTTAACATCCGTTGATATCTTTATGTTGTTCAAAGAGAAGACCCTTTTAGAACTGGTAACCAGGTATAATGTACCCGGACCACGATATACATCGTATCCCACAGCGCTTCAATTTACAGATCAATTTGATGATCACCTCTTGAATGAGTATCTGGTTAAACGGTCTGCTGAGGCCCGGTCTGTTTCACTATATTTTCATATCCCGTTCTGTTTTTCGCTTTGCTGGTATTGCGGCTGCACAAAAATCATTACAAGAGATCAGGATCGCGGAGATGTATATCTCGATTACCTTGAAAAAGAAGCCGGGCTGGTCAGAAACTCGCTTCATCCGGATTCGGATGTAAAACAAATCCACTTTGGAGGAGGTACGCCCACATTTCTCACTCCGGTTCAGTTATTAAGACTTGGGAGTCTAATCAGAAGAAACTTCAGAGTTCATGATAATGTAGAGTTCAGTGTGGAGATTGATCCGCGAAGATGTACCGAAGAGCATATCAAAGCCCTCAGCGATATCGGTGTAAACCGGGCATCGCTTGGCGTGCAGGACACCAATGAGCAGGTGCAGAAAGCCATTCACCGGATACAGCCGTTTGAGCAGACCCGCAGTATAACAGCACTTCTGAGAAAGCACGGAATTGAGGATATCAACTTTGACCTTATTTACGGGTTGCCGCTGCAAACAGTCGAAACCTTTGCCCGGACCATAGAGGACGTGACGGCACTGGATCCCGATCGGTTTGCCATCTACAGCTACGCTCACATACCCTCCATCATGCCGGCACAAAAGCTGCTGAACGAGGATCAGTTTCCAACTACAGAGGAGAAGCTGAAAATGCTGGTGTATAGCATCGACAAGCTGCCCGAACATGGATACCGATATATCGGCATGGACCACTTTGCTAAAAAAGATGACGAATTGAGCCGCGCGCTGGATGAGGGAAGCCTGCAGCGGAATTTCCAGGGTTACAGCACCCGCGCCGAACTGGAGATGATAGCCTTGGGAATGTCCGGAATTTCGCAGGGAGATGACCTCTACTATCAAAATGAAAAGGACATTGGCCGCTATTATGAAGCCCTGGATAAGGGAGAGCTGCCTGTTCATAAAGTACTGCAACTGACGGATGAGGACAGGCTGCGAAGAAAGGTGATCATGCAGATTATGTGCCGCGGAGAGATGAACTATAGCCAGTTTTTACGGGAGACGGGAGTGGATTTCAGAGAGAAGTTCAGCACCGAGCTGGAGCGAATGAAAGCCCTCGGAAAAGACGGGCTGGTTGAACAATTCATTGGCGGGTTTCGGATTACGGACTCGGGGCGTTTGTTTTTGCGAAACGTTTCCATGCTGTTTGATGGTTATATAGGTGAACGGCAACATAAATCTGCCTACTCCAAAACCGTATAGTTATCCGGAAAGAGATGGGGGCAGTGGTGGTGTGAGTCCGGCTACAGTCAAGTAATGCCGGATTAATCACGAAGTACATCAAGACTGCACAATGTTCACAATGGCCAATGATTTATCATTTTGTTTTTTTATGTCTTCATTTGCACCATTTGCAGTTAATTTTTTTCTTGCCTGAACCCACAAACCGCGCCCGATATGATCCGGATATTCACTTTATTGGCATTAATACTGTTACCGGGCGTGCATGCTCCCGTCATGGCACAGTCCGGAGATCTCTCGTCCGAAGAGATCGAAGAGTTGGTGGAAAAGGCATCTGAAAAATTTGACAGAGGGGAAGAAGAGGAGAGCCTTGAGCTGTTTCAGAAAGTGCTGGAGGCAGACAGTGAGAACTATGACGCGCTTTGGAATACTTCGATCATCTATGCGCGAATGGGGTTCCGTCTCGACAATGAATCAGAGATGGAAGAGCACTTCGAAATAGCGAAGAAATATGCGGAAAAAGCAAAAAAGTATCATTCCGATAAAGGCAAGTCCTATTATGCGTATGCGGTGGCAATTGGGAGAATGACGGAATTGATGGGAACACGCGACCGCATCCGGGCCGCACACGATATTGAAGAAAACATCAGAAAAGCTGCGGAGCTTGAACCGGACTATGCTCCCATATGGCACCTTTATGGGGTTTGGCACTCCGATGTGGCCAATGTGAGCCGGGCTGAACGCACAGCCGCCAGGCTGGTATCCGGCGGACTGCCCGACGGCAGCAATGAAAAGGCTGAAAAGTATCTTAAGAAAGCCATAGAAATGGATGAAAAGAGCATCCTATTCCGGATGGATCTTGCCAGGCATTTTATAGAGATCGGTGAAAATGAAAAAGCGGGCAAAGAATTGGAAAAGATCCTGGAAATGGAGGCCATAACGAAAGACGACCCGGAAAAACTTGAAGAAGCCAAAGAGTTGTTGGACAATCTCAATTAATACTTGATATACGCTCCGGTTAAATATTAACAAGAAATTTTGATAATGATGAAAGTTGCAATAAAATCAATCTCTATGACCCTTATCATTTTTTCGATTTCTGCAGGAACACTATTTGTGGGTGCTACGGATGAAATCAAGAAGATGTTGGAGAGAGCTGGGGAGAAAGTAGAGCAGATGGAAGAAGGGGAGGCACTGGAGATCTACAAAGAAGTTCTAGAAAAGGACCCCGAAAATTATGAAGCTTTGTGGAATACCAGCCTGCTCACCACCCGAAAATTTTACAGAATGGATGATGAAGATGTTCAAATAGAGGGCTATAAAGAAGCACTTGAAATAGCCGAAAAAACAGTGGAGCTCTACCCGGACAAAGGGCACTCGCATTACGTGTTTGCGGTGGCAAAAGGTCGGTATGCCGATCTTGAAGGTACCCGATACATGATTGAAGCTTCACACAAAATTAGAGATAGTACCAAGAAAGCCGCCGAGCTGATTCCCGATTACGCTCCGGTTTGGCACCTATACGGTGTATGGCATTCCGATATTGCCAATGCCAACCGTGCGGAACGCGCTGCTGCCAGGTTGGTATCAGTAGGTCTGCCGGATGATGCGGATAACAAAAAAGCGGAAGAGTATCTTAAAAAGGCTATCGAGATGATGCCGGAAAGCATCCTGTTTCGTGTAGATCTGGCTAAGCACTACATCGCTATAGACGAGGAGAGGAAAGCGATCGAAGTGCTTAAGGAGGCAGCCTCGATGGAGGTGACGATGATGGATGATGATGCCAAAAAAGAGGAAGCGAAAGAGCTGCTTGAGGAACTTAAGTGATTTATGATCTCTGATTGAAGCTCAGCGCTGTAATTTAGTCGAAGGGTAGTGGGAAAGATCAAACAAAGAGTAAACGGAATTATGACTTTAGCTTTGTATCCTGAAATGGATCAACGGTAACATATTTCGATGCAGATTCTTAACATTTACACCAAAAACGGAATCATACAACCATGAACCTAACCCACTACCTGCAAACAGACACCGAAAAAACCACCATTCTGATCCGCTTCCTTGTTGGGGTTGTATTTGTTGCCGAAGGGATTCAGAAATTTGTGTATCCGGGACTGCGAGGTCCCGGCCGGTTTGAGGGGATAGGAATTCCGTTTCCGGAACTTTCCGGATATATGGTTGGTGGTTTTGAAATCGTGTGCGGCCTTCTGGTACTGGCAGGATTTCTGACGCGGTTTGCCACCGTTCCGCTGATCGTGATAATGCTGGTGGCCCTGTTCACCACAAAACTCCCCATTTTGCTGGGCACGGGATTCTGGGGTTTTAGCCTACGCGAGCTGGAACATTACGGCCTGTTGAGTATGCTACATGAATCGCGCAACGACATGGCGATGCTCATCGGCAGCATCTTTCTCTGGATCAGGGGCGGCGGGTATTGGTCGGCAGACCTGAAAATCTGGAGAGAACGAGATTAGATATTCGCAGTATAAAATCTTTGATTGAAGATCGACGATTAACCGATCTACGATTAAGGAATATTGTGGCCTTACAAACATCCCCCTTCTCCCATGGGGATCCCTGAGGGGGAAGAGGGGCTACTACTCATGCCAATTACATCCCCAAACGGATCGCAATCAATAGTTTTACTCTTCAATCACTTTCGCATCTTCAATGTGGCCGGGTCCTTTTCGGTTGTCGTCGCCGCGAAACAGCCGGATCATGTTGGAAACGCCGTAGAGCAGCAGAAACGCCGCGATCAGGTACGCCACCGAATCGGGATTCATCACAATCAGAACGGCAATGATGAGTGTCAGAAAGCCCATCACGGAGAATTGAAAAGCGAGCAGGAGAATGAGCCCGAAAAACCCCAGGAATATGGCAAAAGCGATGGGAATCACTTCGGGAAACATGAAAATGATAATGCCGGTTACAATCGGCAGGCCCGCGATAAACGCCGGTGTTTTGAACCAGAGAAAAACCACTCCAAGCGCAATCAGGTAGCCGCCTGCAATCAGGTATAGAAAGTTGGGATAGAGCAGCGTCAGCACCCCGGTGGCAATGGCCAGCAGGGCATTCAGAACGGTTCGCTCTTTGGGCTTGTGCTGCTGAAATGAAATATGATAGTAGTTAGCCATGAAAAGGTGTTTTCATGTAAGATAAAGATTCATGGGCAATTAACATGAAATGGTTAAGCTTAGAAATGGCATG